>Ga0209534_10001645_pt1 | contig 23108 bp, 20 predicted proteins | sample COG_07_FD_184751 | JGI IMG/M metagenome (GOLD analysis project Ga0209534, IMG submission 184751) | Pelagic Microbial community sample from North Sea - COGITO 998_met_07 (SPAdes) (version 2) | ecosystem: Environmental > Aquatic > Marine > Neritic zone/Coastal water | place: Helgoland, sampling...
AAAAGGAGCACACTAATTAATAGTAACGAGGTCACTAAAAATGCTACAACAGTAGCTAAAATGGTTCCGGTTGTTCCAGCGGCTAAAATCATATTAGTTAACTATTTTTATTTGATTATCTACTTCTTTTTCAATTCCTGTAGTCTCTACAACTACTTCTTTTGGTTCTTCTTTCACCTCTTCATCACCTCCTGTTAGCATACCTCCAAAGCTCAAGAAACCAATCCCCATGAGTCCTGTTACAATAAATGTAATTCCTAGACCTCTAAGGGGTGCAGGCACATTAGAATAACGGATTTTTTCACGAATAGCAGCAATGGCTAAAATGGCTAAAAACCAACCAATTCCTGATGATATACCGTAATTAACAGCTAATCCTAAGGTTTCTATCTCACGTGATTGCATGAATAAAGATCCACCTAAAATGGCACAGTTTACAGCAATTAATGGTAAGAATATACCAAGTGAATTATACAGTGAAGGTGAAAATTTTTCAACCACGATTTCTACTAATTGTACCATGGTTGCTATCGTAGCAATAAACATAATGAACGACAGGAAACTAAGGTCATATTCAGCAAATTCTGGGCCTAACCATACAAGCGCTCCAGGTTGTAATAAATATTGGTCTAACAACCAGTTTAAAGGGACTGTGATCGCCAATACAAAGATGACGGCGGCACCAAGTCCTACAGCGGTTGCTACTTTTTTAGAGACAGCTAAATATGAGCACATGCCCAAGAAAACTGCAAACACCATATTATCAATGAAAATTGATTTGAAAAATAATTCGATGTGTTCTATCATTGTCTTTTATTTAAATTCTTACTAAAGAAATTAATCTTCAATTAATGTTGTGTTTCTACTACGTTGTACCCAAATAATGAGTCCTACAATGATCAGAGCCATTGGAGGCATGAGCATAAATCCATTGTTTTCATACCCTGTAGAATAGAGTCCTGTTTTTTCGATAGGGTCACCCAGTACAGGGATTCCAAAAAGCGTTCCAGATCCTAAAAGTTCTCTGAAAAACCCTACAACAAGAAGGATTACTGCATATCCTAATGCATTTCCTATACCATCTAAAAAGGCTTTCCAAGGACCGTTTCCGAGCGCAAAAGCTTCAAAACGACCCATGATTATACAGTTGGTAATAATCAATCCAACGAATACAGAAAGTGTTTTACTTAGTTCATAAGCATAGGCTTTAAGCACTTGATCGACAATAATTACTAAGGACGCTACAACGATGAGTTGAACAATAATTCTAATTTTAGAAGGAATGATATTACGCATCAACGAAATAACAACGTTTCCAATTCCTAAAACGAACAGTACTGCAATTCCCATTACTAAGGACGCTTTGAGTTCGGCTGTAATAGCTAAAGCAGAACATATCCCTAAGACTTGAATCGTAATTGGGTTGTTATCTGCTAACGGATCCGTTATTAATTTGGCATCTTTTTTTGAAAGTAGTCCCATATTAGTTCAATTGATTTTTTAAGTTTTTAAAGTATGGTAAATACAATTTAAGATCGCTTTTAATCATTGCAGACACGCCGTCTCCTGTGATTGTAGCCCCTGCTAATGCATCTACTTCATAATCATCTTTGGTAAGATTCTTTGGGTCGTTATTTCCTTTCGCTACAGTGATTCCTTTAAAATCCCCATTTTCTGATAGTAATTTTTCTCCAACAAAATCATCCATAAAGTAACGTTGTTTGATGTTAGCTCCTAAACCTGGAGTTTCAGCAGCATGATCAAAAAAGGCGCCTTGAACAACCATGTCTTTATCTAATGCAACATAGCCCCAAATAGCATCCCACAGTCCTTTTCCTCTGATTGGAACGATGTAAAATGTTTGGCCTTCTTTTTCTCCAACAAATAAAGGCAATTCTCTAGTACCTCCATTTTTAGCTTTCGCTTGTTCTTTTTTGACATCAATTAGGTAGGCTTCCAGATTTTCATCAGAAGTTCCATCGGCATTGATAGTCAACTGTTTTGAGATGTATTTTGAAAACTCACCTGCTACTTTATCGGTTCCAATAAATTTAATATCAGTAGCTCCATTTTCATTAATTCCCATTGCATACAGAATATTTTGTTGTTTTTCCATACGCTCATTCTCTTGAATATTGGGTTTCAAAGAAGAGGCTGTAAATGCTAACAAGGATCCTACGATTACCACCATTGCTATGGCAAATAAAATCGTGTATTTGTTTGTGTCTGTATTAGTACTCATAATTATGCAGTTTTAACATTAAGACGTTTCATTCGTTTTTTGACATTTCCTTGAACCACATAATGATCGATGGTTGGAGCAAATACATTCATCAGAAGAATGGCTAAGAAGACACCTTCTGGATAGGCGGGGTTAAATACACGGATCATTATAGAAATGAATCCAATCAAAAATCCATAAATCCATTTTCCTTTATTCGTTTGGGCAGCAGTTACAGGGTCTGTAGCCATAAATACAGCTCCAAACAAGATGCTTCCTATGATTAAATGTTGCCAGAACGGTACGCTCATCAACCCAAAGAATTTGCTTGAACTTGAAATCCAACCGGCATCTACAACGCCGTTAAAAATAAGTCCCATTGCAAGTGCTCCAATGAGCGTACTAACAATGATTCTCCAGCTTCCTATTTTTGTAAATATCAAAAAAAGTGCTCCAAGTATAATCAATAATTTAGACGTTTCTCCAACAGAACCAGGTATGATTCCCCAAAACATATCCCAATAATCGTAGATTACAGAGTTGTTTTGAGCATAGCTTCCTAAAATAGTTTCTCCAGAAATTGCGTCAGCTGTACCAGCGCGTTCAACTGCTCCGTGCACCCATACTTTATCGCCACTCATCCATGTTGGATAAGCAAAAAACAGAAACGCTCTAATGGTTAATGCAGGATTTAGAATATTCATTCCTGTTCCTCCAAAAACTTCTTTTCCAATCACCACCCCAAAGGCAACGGCAACGGCAAGCATCCAAAGGGGTAAATCAATAGGTACAATAAGTGGGACTAACATTCCAGTCACCAAATACCCTTCTTCTACTTCATGTCCTTTGATAACTGCAAAGAGGAATTCAATTGCCAAGCCAACACCATAAGATACGACTACTAATGGCAAGACTTTCCACATTCCAATGAATAAATTATCCCAAGTCCAAAAGGAAGCTCCTAAGAATCCTTGAGCAGACTCAATAGTTCCTAAGGCCAAATGGTGTTGATAGCCTGCATTAAACATTCCGAAAATCAAACAAGGAACCATGGCCATAATGACTGTATTCATGGTACGCTTTAAATCGTCGGCAGCTTTGATGTGTGTACCGTTGTGCGTGATTTCGTTTGGTAAGTACAAAAATGTATGCAAGGCATTAAAAGCCGGAGCCATTTTAGTACCTTTATACTTTTCTTTAAGGTTGTGTAAATTACTTTTTAAACTCATTTTTATCCTATTTCTTTTAGCATTAAGTCAAGTCCTTCTCTAATTATTTTTTGATGTGGCTGTTTAGAGACACACACAAATTCAGTCAATGCAAAATCTTCGGGAGCAACTTCATACATTCCTAAAGCTTCCATTTCATCAAGATCTTGGTACATACAAGCTTTTAAAATCTGCATTGGATAGATATCTAACGGAAAAACTTCTTCATAAGATCCTGTAATTACAAAAGCTCTGTGTTCTCCATTAGTATTTGTATTTAAATCGAATTTTTTATTTGGGGTTAACCATGAAAATGTCAAAGCTCTGGATGTCGATACTTTATCAAACACAGGTTTATTCCATCCAAAGAATTCGTAATCATCGCCTTCTGGAATTACAGTCACTACATTTGAATAGTAGCTTAAATAGCCATCTGGTTTGATTTCTTTACCGCTTAAAACATTCCCTGAAATAATTCGAACATGTGCGTCCTTTTCAATCCCACGATCGTAAACCATCGTCGCAATTTCACTACCAATTTTAGTGACTAAGTAACGAGGCTCTTTAACACCAGATCCGGCAAGTGCTACAATACGTTCGGCATTGAATTTACCTGTTAAAAGTAATTCTCCAATGATAACCAAATCTTGAGGCGTCACTGTCCAAACAACTTCCCCTTTGTTTATGGGGTCAATTTTGTTGATAAGCGTTCCAACATTTCCTGAAGGATGTGGTCCTGAAACTTTATGAGTTACCACATCTTCTAAATTGGTAAAAGGAGAATGTGAATCTTTAGAAACACTTACGTTTACATCTCCACTAGTCAATTTTGAAAGTGCTGATACAGCAGCTTGCAATTCCGCTTTTTTTCCAGTTAATACAAAATCATAATCTGCTGCTAAGGGTGCAGAGGCATATGCAGAAACAAAAATACCTTTCGGAGTATTCTCTGGATTTGCAATGACATCATAAGGACGTTGCATAATAAAAGGCCAACAGCCAGAAGCTAGTAATTTGGCTTTAATTTCATCGGCTTTTGCACTTTCAACTTCTAGTTTTTGGTGATCCAAAAATGTTTGAGTTTTGTCTGCTTGTATTTTAACTTCTAAGATACGACGTTTATCTCCTCTTAATATTTCAACAATTTCTCCTGATACAGGCGAAACAAATTGAATAGATTCGTTGGATTTGTCATAAAAAATAGGCTCACCAGCTTGGACTTTAGCGCCCGCTTTTACTAATAATTTAGGTGTGAGTCCGTGAAAATCTTCAGGTTTAATGCTGTAAAAGTTACTTTTGATGGCATCACTTTTTGTTAAGACTGCCTCCCCTACTAACTTAATATCTAACCCCTTTTTAATTCGGATGTCGTTTGACATAGGTATTTTTTGTTGAATTATTATCTAAAAAACGCTGCAAAATTACAAATTTAATGTACAGTTTCCATAATAATTACTAACATTTTTTTAATAAAAGTCTGCAATTTACTTTAGGCATAAAATTTGTTTATATTTACCTAGTATTTCATAAAATTACTATGCTTAAACATCTATACATTCCATTATTTTTAATAGTGTCTATATTAAGTTTTTCACAAGTTGAAGAAGTAGAACCAAATAATTTTATTAAAACAATCACTTTTAAAAGCAATACCAATCAATCTGAATTGCCAATTTTAAGCCTTAATGAACGCCTATACCTAGAGTTTGATGCACTTAGTTCTAACGAAGACGATTTTTATTATGTCATCGAACATTATAATTTTGATTGGACCAAATCAAAATTAATGAAATCTGAATACCTACAAGGACTTGATAATTTACGAATAGTCAATTATGAAAATTCTTTCAATACTTACGAAATTTATTCAAATTACCGACTGCAAATTCCCAACAAACAAACACGATTAAAAGTAACTGGTAATTATTTGATTAAAATTTTTGATGAAGACGACGAAATAGTCTTTAGTCGCAAGTTTATGATCTACGAAAACCTAGCAAATGTTGGGGTACAAATAAAACGCTCTCGAGATGTAAGAGATGTAAACACAAAACAATCTGTTGATTTTGTGATCAATACGACCAACTTTAGTTTTAACAACCCCAAACAAACCGTTAACACCGTTATCCTTCAAAACAATAATTTAAAAACAGCTATTTCAGGGCTGAAACCCCAATATATTCTAGGGAATGAATTGATTTACCGCTATACTACTGAGACCTCTTTTTGGGGTGGAAATGAATATTTATACTTTGAAACTAAAGACGTTAGAGGCACAAATTTAGGGGTGCAATTTACCGATCTGGAAGATATATACCATAGTTATTTATATTTGGACAGCAATCGGTACAACAGAGGCTACACTTACAACCCAGATATCAACGGAAATTTTCAAATTACCATTTTAGATCGAGACAATCCATCGATTGAAGCCGATTATACGGTCGTACATTTTTCACTTTTGAATCCTGAATTAGCTAATGAATCTATATATGTTTATGGCAGCTTTAATAACTTTGCTTTAAACACTTCAAACGAGATGATTTTTAATCCTGATAGTGGTACTTATGAAAAAGAAATAAAACTCAAACAAGGATTTTACAACTACAAATATGTTCTTGTAAATACTCAAGGAGAATTAGAAGAAGGCGTAATTAGTGGAGATTTTTATGAAACAGAAAATAATTACAAGGTATTGGTGTATTATAGAGATTTGGGGGCACGCTATGATCGTATTGTAGGGTTTGGAGAAGGAACTTCTACACAAATTGGAAATTAGATCATTTTATAGGATAGTCACCGATGTAGATCTAAACAACTGTTTAGTGACAGCTTTCTGTAAAATAATTTTTTAGTTTGACTTAATTTACTATTTTTATAGGCTATGATAGAACAAATTACAAAAGGTATAAAAATTTCGATTGAAACTGAATTTGAAGGCACTTTCTACAAGGATGATTGTATTCACTATGCGTTTAGTTATGAAGTCGTTATCGAAAACCAGAGTAATGAAGTGGCACAACTGATTGCAAGAAAATGGGACATCATGGAAGCTCTCAATGAAAATGAAACCATCATTGGAGAAGGAGTTGTTGGCGAAAAACCCATTCTAATTCCAGGTAATCGGCACACCTACTCTTCTGGATGTGTTTTAAAATCTCCCTTTGGCGCAATGAAAGGCAGTTACTTGATGGTAAACCCTACCAACTCAAAACAATTTAAGGTGACCATTCCAACTTTTAAATTAAGTGCTTCATTTGCACAAAATTAAACTACATATAAACTTAAACTCCGACTTTAAAGTGTAATTTTACGCTTTAAACACACACTAAAAAATATACTAAAAAATAAACATCATGGGGAAAGGATTTTTTAAAGTTCCAGTAGCAATAAATGAACCTGTCAAATCATACAAACCAGGTTCTACGGAACGCGAAGAAGTATTAACAACTTATAAAACAATGCTAAAGGAGACTTTAGAGGTGCCTATGTATATCAATGGTAAAGATGTCAAATCTGGAAACACCCAGACTATGAGTCCTCCACACGATCATCAATATATTTTAGGATCCTACCATACCGCTGAAAAAGCACATGTAGAAACAGCAATTGCTACTGCTTTGGAAGCTCGAAAATCTTGGTCACAACTCCCTTGGGAACAACGTGCAGGAATTTTTCTTCGCGCAGCCGAATTGATTGCAGGTCCTTACCGTGCAAAAATAAATGCCTCCACAATGATTGGACAATCAAAAACAGTTTTTCAAGCTGAAATTGATGCTGCTTGTGAATTTGTGGATTTTTTACGATTCAATGTTCAGTTTATGATTGACATCTATAAAGACCAACCTCAAAGTACCAGTGCTGCTTGGAACCGTGTCGAATACCGTCCATTAGAAGGATTTACATATGCGGTATCTCCTTTTAATTTCACATCCATCGCAGGAAACCTACCTGCTTGTATGGCCTTAATGGGTAATGTAGTCGTTTGGAAACCAAGTGATAGTCAGGTTTATTCTGCTAAAATTATTATGGATATTTTTGAAGAAGCTGGCGTACCTCCTGGAGTTATCAATGTAGTTTTCGGAGACCCTATCATGATTACAAATACCATTTTAGCGAATCCTGAATTTTCTGGACTGCACTTTACCGGATCGACGCATATATTTAAAGAGCTTTGGAAACAAATCGGAAACAACATCCACAATTATAAAACCTATCCGCGGATTGTTGGTGAAACAGGAGGTAAAGATTTTATCGTTGCCCATCCTTCAGCAAATGCCAAGCAAGTAGCGACAGCAATGCTACGCGGTGCTTTTGAATTTCAAGGTCAAAAATGTAGCGCTGCTTCAAGGTCTTATATTCCACAAAGCTTATGGCTAGAAATTAAAGCCTTTATGATTGCTGAAATGAACACCTTTAAAATGGGCTCACCAGATGACTTCAGTAATTTTATTACGGCTGTGATTCATGAAGGTTCTTTTGATAAACTTGCAGGATTTATTGACCGAGCAAAAGAAGATGCGGATGCGACTATTATTGCTGGCGGGAATTATGACAAGAGCAAAGGGTACTTTATTGAACCAACCCTTATTGAAACCACCAACCCTCAGTATGCAACCATGAGCACCGAATTGTTCGGCCCTGTAATGACGGTTTTTGTGTATGAAGACGCTGCTTTTGAGGCCACTTTAAAACTCGTTGATGAAACAAGCGAATATGCGCTGACAGGTGCTATATTTTCAACAGATAGATATGCCGCTACTGTAGCAACAAAAATGCTAGAAAATGCTGCTGGAAACTTTTATATCAATGACAAACCTTCAGGGGCTGTTGTTGGACAACAACCTTTTGGAGGGGCTCGTGCTTCGGGAACCAATGACAAGGCGGGATCTGCACAAAATTTATTACGTTGGGTGTCTCCACGAATGGTTAAAGAAACATTTGTAGCGCCAACAGACTACCGTTATCCTTTTTTAGGATAATAACTAGTTGATTTTAATTAAAAAAAGCCACTCAATGAGTGGCTTTTTTTATTCAATCACTTTTAAGCATCAATCAAACTATTTAATCAAAGTCTTGAGATTGCCCTAAATGTACTTGTTGCACGTTGTAAATATCGCAATGCGGAAAATATGTATGAGTTGTATTAAAATAATCATCGCAAAGTAAACTGAATTTCACTATTAACTAAATATTATTTTGTATATTTAGTTCAAAGAATATTGATGAAATATAAACAAAACTTAATAAGTTTATCATGAACATAAAAAATAATATGAAAAAAATTGTCTACTTATTAGTTTTTAGTTTGAATTTCATGCTTTTTGCACAACAACAATTACCAAATACAAGCCTCAAAACACTCTCAGGCGCAAATACAACTCTTTCTGAAATTGCAGCAGAAAACGAACTCATCGTTGTATCTCTTTGGGCTACCTGGTGCGTTCCTTGTAAAAACGAATTGGATGCTGTAGCAGATGTTTATGACGATTGGGTTTCAGAAACGGGTGTAAAGTATTTTGCCGTATCAATTGACGATTCCAGAACTGCCAAGCGCGTAAAACCAATGATCAATGGTAAAGGCTGGGAGTTTGAAATTTTATTAGATGAAAACAGTGATTTAAAACGTGCTTTTGGTGTCAGCACAGTTCCCTACACCGTTATAATTAAATCTGGAGAAATTGTTTATAAACACACAGGATACACACCAGGGTTTGAAGACGAACTCTACAATCGAATTGTAGCGTTGAAAAATTAATTTATAAAAATCACCTACTTACATTCTCGTAGAAACACGTTGTTTAAACCCATAAACTAGTTGTACTTAATTAAGTTTTTTAAACAAATTAAAATGAACAAAAACATACTAACAGTCGTTATTTTTTTTATTTCAATAGCGAATTATTCACAAGAAACACAAAAAACAAGTACCTTTAATAAAATCAAAGACCGTATCAATGTTAGTTTAGAGTCAAACTCACAATGGTACTTAAATGATTCCGAAACTGGAGACTTTGAAGAAGAAGAAAAACTAAGAGCCAGTAGTTATTTAAGAATTGATTATCAAATTTCCAATCGTTTTTCTAGTGGTTTTCAAATAGAAAGCTATGTGCCAGAACCCTTGTTTAATTATAGTAAACTATTTGATAAAGAAATAGGTATTGGAACCTTCTACCTAAACTACAAAACTGAAAAGTTAGACATCACACTCGGTCATTTTTATGTTCAATTTGGAAGTGGTCTTATTTTACGCACTTGGGAAGACAGAGCTCTAGGCCTTAATAATGCACTTAGGGGCGCTAAAATCATTTATGATCCAACAAATTATTTACGACTAACAACACTTTATGGCAAGCAACGCAAAGGGTTTGACGTTTCGAATTCAAATATTTTCGGATTTGAAACTCAATTTGATATTGCAAATGCCCTTCAGTTAGAAACGCTCAATAGCTTCCAACTAGGGATGAGCTATGTAGGAAAACAAGAGGAATTTAAAAAAGAAGCAGCAACTGGAGTCAGTCAACCCGCATTAGAAATCCCCGAACCTGTAAACTCATTTGGAGCTTACCTTAATTTAGAATACAAAAACCTATACTCCAACTTTGAGTATATTTACAAAGGAGAAGATGCCCGACTAAATAATATCACGCCTAATCAAGTGTCGTTTTCTGAAGCAGCTTTATTTGACGGAAATGCCATCACTTGGAATATTGGTTATTCACGAAAAGGATTTGGAATTGGCTCTACATTTAGAAGACTTGAAAACATGCGTTTCTATTCGGAAAGAAATTTTTCAAATGTCATTAATAATCCTACAAGTGATTTAAGTATGAACTACTTACCTGCACTTACAAAACAACATGACTACACACTCGCAAACATCTATTTGTATCAAGCCCAACCAGGGTTAACCGTAGTAAGTTATGAATCTCCTTTAATCAAATCTGGTGAAATAGGTGAATCTTTGGATGTGTATTATAACATAAAAAAAGGAACCCTGTTTGGAGGAAAATATGGCACAAAACTAAATTTAAACTGGACTTATTGGGCAAATTTAAAATCGACTTATACCGATCCGTCTGGAATACCTTATTTTGTTGGAGACGACTTAACTTATGAAACAGAGTTGTTGAATTTTGAAAACAAACTATATTCAGAAATTAATGTAGAAATGCGCAAGAAATGGACTCCAAAATTAAAATCAATTTTCACTTATATAAACCTAAATTATAACAAAGGATTTTTAGAATCTAAAGGAGCTAATAGTTTTGTAAAAGCTTGGATCGGAATTGCAGAAAGTACTTATAAACTCAAAGGAGGTAAATCTGTTCGACTTGAGCTACAACACTTGTCAACAAATGATGATGCTAAAAACTGGGCAGGTGGTACTTTAGAATATTTTTTTAATTCAAAGTTTGGAATGTATTTAAACGATTCCTACAACTACGAGGAAAGCAAAATTACTGAAAATACAAAAATTCACTTTTTTAATTTGGGAGGGAGTTTCACAAAGGGCTCTACAAGAGTTGGAATTAATTATGGACGTCAACGTGGAGGGTTACTTTGTGTTGGTGGCGTATGTAGACCTGTCAGTAAAAATACAGGGGTAACGCTTAATTTTGTTACTACTTTTTAACCCCTCAACCTTTATACTTTAGCGGAAGGTGTACGATTTTCTTAGTTTCAAAAAAATCTTCTTCAAAAAAAGCATTCAAATCATAAAGAGTCGCTTTGGAATAGATTTTAAGTTCTTGTGTTAAATCTCCTCCTTTTAAATATAGAATTCCGTTTTTGATGGGGTGAACACTTTTTTTAGCAACTCTATTTTTGACCCACCCCACAAAATCGGGCATCGTAGTCACAGCTCTGCTGACAATAAAATCATATTGACCTTTAATCAATTCGGCCCTTGAATGAGTGGTATAAATGTTTTCCAAACCTAAACTTTCCGCAACACCATTTACTACCTTTAACTTTTTATTGATACTGTCTACCAAATGAAATGTAACATCTGGAAATAAAATTGCTAAAGGAACTCCAGGAAACCCACCTCCTGTACCAATATCTAAAATTTTGGAGCCTGCTTGAAACTGAATTAACTTAGCAATCGATAAAGAATGAAGAACATGACGCAAGTACAGTGCTTCTATATCTTTTCGTGAAATAACATTTATTTTAGAATTCCAATCTTCATAAAGTCCTTGCAATGCTTCAAATTGTTTAAGCTGAATAGCTGTCAGGTTAGGGAAATATTTCTGAATTAAAAGCATGACTTGGTATGTTTTCTGCAAAAATAGCCATTAATATGTTAAATATTGTAAATTCTCTCGTTCTAAACTTTTTTATTATTTACATTTGATTAATATTTTTCATACGAGATAACAAATACAACTCATGACAAAATCAACAATCACATTTTCGAGAAAAGATTCAGCTAAGTTTTTCAAAACTTTGAACAGCAGAGTTAATAATTACTTTAAAGAAAATAAAATTAAACGCTCAGGGAATTGGAAACTTTGGATGAAAACGATCGTTATGTTTTCAATTTTCTTAGTACCTTATTTTTTGATACTTACTATTGACATGCCTGGTTGGTTACAAATTTTATTTACAGTTGTGATGGGTATTGGCATGGCTGGAGTTGGGATGAATGTGATGCATGATGGTAATCATGGTTCGTTTTCAAACAAATCTTGGGTTAACAATATTATGGGAGGTAGTATTTACATTCTTGCTGGGAACGTTTACAATTGGAAAGTACAACACAACGTATTGCACCATACCTACACCAATATTCATGGACATGACGAAGATTTAGATGCGGGTCGTGTGTTGCGATTTTCGCAACATACCGAATGGAAACGTCACCATAAATTTCAACACATTTATTCTGTATTGCTTTACGGATTACTAACTATTAACTGGGCAATCACTACTGATTTTCTACAAATGAAACGGTATATGAAACGTAAACTTTCTTATGGAAAATTTCCAAATCCATTTTTAAACTGGAGTACTCTTGTCATTTCTAAAGTAATTTATCTAAGCTTGTGGATTGTACTTCCTATGTTGATTTTAGATGTAGCATGGTACAAAATTTTGTTCGGGTTTTTCATCATGCACTATACAGCTGGACTGATACTTAGCATCGTTTTTCAATTAGCACATGTTATGGATGAAGCAGAAATGCCCATGCCTGAAACGGATGGCACAATGAAAAACACATGGGCGATTCATCAACTTAAAACAACCGTTAACTTTTCTCCAAAAAACAGATTGATTAACTGGTTTACGGGTGGCTTAAACCACCAAGTTGAGCACCATATTTTTCCAAACATATCACATATCCATTATGGTAAGATTGCTGAAATTGTAAAGAAAACTGCAAAAGAATTTAACTTACCCTACAACGAATTTGAAACTACAAGAAAAGCAATTATAGCCCATTTTAAATATTTAAAAGAAATGGGTGTAAAACCTGTATTACAATCACAATAGAATCACAATGAGTCAATTACTTTCTGAAAGAATTTTAAATATGGCCACGTCAGCGACCTTAGCGATGGCGGCCAAAGCAAGAGAATTAAAAGCCGAAGGCAAAGATATTATAGGGTTAAGTTTGGGAGAACCAGACTTTAACACACCTGATTTCATTAAAGACGCTGCCAAAACAGCGATTGATGAAAATTACAATTCTTATACTCCAGTAGATGGATATGCTGAACTGAAACAAGCTATCATCACGAAATTCAAACGCGATAACAACCTCACTTATCAACCCTCGCAAATTGTGGTCTCTACAGGCGCAAAACAATGCCTAGCAAATGTAGCTTTGGTCTTGCTCAATGAAGGTGACGAGGTGATTTTACCATGTCCTTACTGGGTTAGCTATGCTGATATTGTAAAATTATCTGATGGTGTACCAGTTGAAGTTGTGACTTCCATTGAAACCGACTTTAAAATGACACCTCAACAATTAGAAGCTGCCATAACACCAAAAACTAAAATGATTTGGTTTAGCTCCCCTTGTAATCCGAGTGGATCTGTTTACAGTAAATCTGAGTTGAGAGCCTTAGCAGATGTGTTAAAAAACTATCCTAATATTTACATCGTTTCTGATGAAATATATGAACATATTAATTTTGTAGGAGCTCATGCAAGCATGGCTGAATTTGACGATATGTACGACAGAACCATTACAATTAATGGGGTGTCAAAAGCTTTTGCTATGACGGGGTGGCGTATCGGGTTCCTTGGAGCTCCTGAAGCGATTGCTCGTGCGTGTAACAAAATGCAAGGACAAATTACAAGTGGCGCAAATTGTATCGCTCAGCGCGCCGTAATTACCGCTTTAGAAGCATCGCCCACTAAAGTTCAATACATGATTGACGAGTTCAAAGTGCGTCGTGATTTGATTCTTGGTTTATTAAAGGATATTGATGGATTCACTTGCAATACCCCTGAAGGTGCTTTTTATGTGTTTCCAGATGTGACTGCCTTTTTTGGCAAAACACTGAACGGTACTCTAATTAAGAACGCTACTGATTTTTCGTTGTATTTATTAGAAGCTGCATTGGTTGCGACTGTAACAGGAGATGCTTTTGGAAATCCAAACTGCATTCGTATTTCGTATGCAGCCTCACAAGATCAAATTATTGAAGCAATAAATCGTATCAAAAAAGCGGTAAGCTAACAAAGTAGCTTAAATTATCGGTTTCTCCAGAAAAAAGGTGTAAACAAAATAAGAACTGTAAATAATTCTAATCGACCAATTAGCATTAAGAAAGCAGCCCACCATTTTCCGGACGTTGGCATTTCATAAAAGTTATGAGCAGGTCCAAACTCACCAAGAGCAGGTCCAACATTTCCTAAACTTGAAGCAGCAACTCCAATAGCCGATTCAAAGTCTAGACCTAAAAGTGCAAATCCTAAAGATCCCACTATAAATGATAGCATATAGAGTATAAAAAAACCAAGTACATTAAATACAATTTCTCCTGAAACAGATTTTTCGTTATAACGTACTGGTAAGATAGCACTTGGATGAAGAGTTCGTTTAAATTCTAAAAAACCGTTTTTGATAAGTACTAAATGACGAACTACTTTTACGCCTCCAGAAGTACTTCCAGCAGAGCCCCCTAAAAACATCAAACCAAAGAAAAATACAAGTAAAAATGGTGACCATAATGTATAGTCTGCAGAAACAAAACCTGTCGTGGTTACAATAGCCACTACTTGAAAAAGTGCGTGCCTAAAAGACCCCTCTCCAACCCCCAAAGATAAAGGATGACTGAATGTGGATGCTCCATTTAAATAGGTGTTGAAATAAATAATTCCACCAACAATTAAACTAAAAATTAGTATGAATTTGAAATATAACTTAAACTCCTCATCTTTTACAACTCTTCTTATATTTCCCTTGAACACAAAATAACTCAATACAAAATTAGTGCCTGCTAAAAACATAAACAGGATAATAATATATTGTATCAGAGGGGTGTCATTCCAATGAGCTACACTTGCATTTTTAGTTGAAAATCCACCAGTAGACAAAGTACTCATAGAATGATTAAGTGCATCAAAAAATGACATCCCAGCTAGTGATAAAAACAATGTTTCAGCTGCTGTATAGCCAAAATAAATGAGCCATAATCGCTTGGCAGTATCTGTGATTCTAGGATGAAGCTTATCGGCACTAGGTCCCGGCGCCTCGGCTGCAAAAAGTTGCATTCCTCCAATTCCTAAAAGTGGTAAAATAGCAATTGCTAACACAATAATTCCCATCCCCCCAATCCAATGGGTAAGGCTTCTCCAAAACAGTACTCCTTCTGGATGTGATTCTATATCATTTAATATGGTAGAACCAGTGGTGGTATAGCCCGAAATCGTTTCAAAAATAGCGTTTGTAAAATCTGGGATTGCACCTGTAAACAAATATGGAAGTGTTCCCGACAAGGTCATCACAATCCATCCAAAAGCAACTACCAAGTACCCCTCGCGCTTGTTCATTTCTTTGGTATGATTTTTAGTACATAACATTGAAATTAAACCAAATACCAAGACCGAAATACCTGCTAGAAACAAATTTAAAGTGGCGCCATCTTTATAAAAAAAACTTAAGAGCGCCGCTAGTAACATAAAACCACCGTTGAACAACAATAAAAGTCCAAAAAAGTGAAAGATAATTTTATAATTGAGTTTCATCAGATAAAGGATTAATAAAAATAGCTTTCTATTTTTTTAATAGACTGCGGTAGGCAACACACGACAACGCGATCTCCAGAAACAATTTTGAAATCTCCTAAAGCAATAAAACCTTCTTCGTTTCTAATCACTCCTCCAATAATAGCAGATAAAGGAAATTCAATTTCTTTGATATATTGATCACATATTTTGGATGTTGGCTTCACAACAAATTCAAGGAGTTCTGCTTCCATATTACTCAACTTGGTCATAGCAACAACATCTCCTTTACGGATATATCTAAAAATACTATTGGCAGCAAGAAGCTTTTTGTTAATCAAAGTATCAACACCAATGGAATGTGACAGTTCATAATAGTCCATATTTTCAACTAAAGCAATGGTCTTTTTGATGCCTTTTGACTTGGCGACCAAACACGACATGATATTAGTTTCCGAATTTCCAGTTACAGAAATAAAAGCATCCATGTCTTTAATGTTTTCTTCATCCAAAAGCTCTACATTTCGTCCATCACCATTGATAACTAAAGTGTTGGGAAGTTGTTCTGCTAAATCAAAAGCTCTATCTTTTAGTTTTTCGACAAGTTTAATATTAAAATTTTCAGAGAGATCACATGCTGTTTTAAAGCCTATCTTACCCCCTCCTAAAATCATTACATCCTTAATTTCCATTTTTTTCTTACCTGTCAGCTTACATAATTCTTCATCTCCACCTTTAGATGTAATAAAAACAACACGATCTCCTTCTTTAAAGATGGTATCTCCACGAGGAATTATAGTTAAATGAGAACCAAATCGTTGGATGGCAATAGGAATAAAGTGGATGTCTGAAAGCAATTGTGCCGCAACTCTAACGGATTTATTTATGACCTTAGCGTCTTTGGAAAGCGACAATCCAAGCATGGTTAGTGCTCCCTGTTCAAACTCATACGTATCATTAAATACCGACTGACTGAGCAATAACTCGATTTCAGCGGCGGCTAAAGATTCTGGAGAAATAAGTTCATCGATACCAAATTTAGTAAAACCAACCTCATCCTTATGATTTATAAATTCTGGATTCGATATTCTTGCAATAGTTCGTTTGGCACCCAACTGTTTTGCCAACACACAGGCTGTTATGTTTGAAGTTTCTGATGAAGTTACAGAGATGAATAAATCAGAATTTAAAATACGTGCATCTTTTAATACAGAAATCGAAGTCGCATCTCCTTTAATTACTTTTATATCCAAATGCGTATCTGCATATACGAGACTGTCTTTATTCAGATCTATAAGCGTAATTTCTTGTGACTCGTAAGATAAAAGCTTCGCTAAGTGAAATCCAACTTCACCAGCACCGGCTATAATAATTTTCATTAATTATCAGTTAATAAGATGCGCAAATGTACATTATTTTTAGGGATTTGTTTATGAATTGTATTTCTTTGCACTGAAAATATTAAGAAAGGTATTACCACATATGTCTGAAAAAATTACTCCCTATAAAGATAGCGAACTCGGTAAAAAACAACAAATCGCTAAAATGTTTGATACAATCTCTAATGAATATGATGGTTTAAACAGAGTCATCTCATTTGGAATTGATATCAAATGGCGAAATAAAGTGGTTCAACTCGTCGCTGAAACACATCCAAAAAATATTCTTGATATTGCAACAGGAACAGGCGATTTAGCAATTAACTTAACCCGAACAAAGGCAGATCAAATTATCGGATTGGATATTAGCGAAGGTATGCTGGAAGTAGGTCGAAAAAAAATAAAAAATAAAGAGCTTCATAAAACTATTGATATGGTGGTTGGTGATTCTGAAAACCTTCCTTTTGATGATAGTTCATTTGATGCAATTACCGTTGCCTTTGGCGTTCGGAATTTTGAAAACTTAGAAGTAGGTTTAGCTGAAATATTAAGAGTTTTAAAACCTGGTGGCATATTTGTGGTTTTAGAAACATCCGTTCCTACAAAATTTCCTTTTAAACAAGGCTATTATTTGCATTCAAATGTAGTATTACCACTAGTTGGTAAACTTTTTTCAAAGGACAAATCGGCTTATACTTACTTGAGTAAATCGGCTTCTAAATTTCCTCATGGAATTGCTTTCAACAATATTTTGAAAAAAATAGGGTTTATAGACTCGAAAGCACTCCCACAAACATTTGGAGTTGCTACCATCTATACTGCTACTAAAAAATAAGCATGAAGCACGTTTTATCAATCTTCTTTATTTTATGTTCGATTCAATTTTCAAGCGCTCAGCTTTTCAGCAAAGAACGCGTTCTGAATAATGAGAATTTTGATAAAGCACGATTGTCTTACGGCTACTATTTAGGATTTAATGTGTACGATTATAATTTTGATTACCACACTGACGTAAAAGATATCCAAGTACTTAAATCTACAGGGTTTAATGTAGGACTTCTCGGAAACGTTAGAATCAATGATTATATTGATATCCGTATTGAACCAGGCTTGGTAATTTCGAGACGAGAATTAAACTACAGCCAAACCTTTTTTACAGGGATTGATTTTGAGGATAAAGACTTAAGTCGTGAAATTCAATCTACTTTTATTCACATACCTCTATTGGTCAAATTCTCTGCCAAAAGAATCAACAACATAAAACCATTTGTAGTTGCTGGAATTTCAACGGCTTTGAATTTATCAAGTCAACAGGATAATCCAGATGATAATAGTAAAAATGTATTTAGAGTTACCAAAAACAATTTGTATTATGAACTTGGTATTGGAATCGACCTTTACCTCACCTGGTTCAAATTTACGCCCTCAATTCGAGGTGTTTTTTCCATGCAAGATGAACTCATAAAAGACATCGATCCCAACAGTCGTTGGACGCGTAACATCTCTCAAATGCAAACACGAGGGTTGTTTATCAACTTTACGTTTCAGTAAGATTTCTTTTAAATTCACTCAATACAATCGCTGCTGCGTTTGCAACATTGAGACTTTCTGTTTGCTTCAATTTTCCAAATCTGGGAATAGAAAGACGTAAATCTATCAAAGATTCTATATTTTCAGAAATACCATTGGCTTCATTTCCAAGAACGATGACGCCTGTTTTAGGAAGGGTTTGGTTATAAATTGAAATACCATCCATAAACGTTCCCATACAATTTGAAACAGTTGACAAGGTCTTTTTTAAATCAACATAAGTAATATTCACCCTTGTATGAGACCCCATACTAGCTTGCACAACCTTAGGATTGTAACAATCTACGGTATCTTCACTACATACCAAATCTTCAATTCCAAACCAGTCACATAGACGAATAATAGTTCCTAAATTACCTGGGGCATTAATCCCATCAAGCGCCACAATTAAGGATGACCAATTAACAGTAAGAGAACTTGGAATTTTAAAAGTGGCCAACACTTTGTTTGGAGTACTAAATCCGCTAATTTTTGCAAGTTCTTTAGAATCGACTAAAGTGAACTTCTGATTGTATTGAGAATAGCGATCTTCTACAGCAAAAATAGCCACTAGTTCGTAATTTGAGTTTAAAAACTCTTGAACAACTTTGACACCTTCAACAACAAACAGCTGATGTTGGATTCGAAACTTTTTTTGCTTCAAACTAGTGATTAACTTTATTTGGCTTTTCGTTAACATCTAAAAAACGTACTTTTGATTATTATTAATTTAGACAGTAAAGCTAAATTTTATTTATTGATTGTTGAAGAAAACACTGATAAAAATATCCGTTGTATTTATAATAACTTGTTTTTTTACGGCTTGTAATGTCGTAAAACGAGTTGAGGCTAGCGATTACTTATTGACTGAAAATAGTTATTTTATTAATGGTCAGAGGAAAAAATCAGAGGAACTCACCAATTTATCCTTTCAGAAAAAAAATGCAGCGCTGCTTGGAATCCCCTTGCGGCTACATATTTATAACCTAGCGCGCTCAAATAAAGATTCTATCTTTGAGTCTTGGCTGCAAAAAAAAACCAAGCGAAAACAGCGCTTAATTTCTAAACTTTCAGAAAAACAACTCAATCAGTTAAAAACATCAGCGATTGGATTTAATCGTTGGTTAAAAAATACGGGGGAAGCACCCGTAATTTTAGATTCTCTAAAAATAAATAAAACAAAACTAAATTTAGAACGCTATTATTTTGCAAATGGTTGGTTTGACCGAACTGTCGAATTTAGAGTTGATACTGTTGGAACAAAAAGAGCATCCTTGAAGTTTGAAATTGAAACGGGAACCCCCTACACAATTGGAGCGCTTTCGGAACGAATTGACTCCCCAGTAATCGACACACTATATAGTACTTTAAAATCAGATACTTACCTAAAAACAGGAGAACAGTTTAAAATATCAAATTTTGATAACGAACGCAGTCGTTTGACAACTGCGTTTAGAAATTCAGGAGTTTACCATTTTGCTGAGGAATATATCAGATACGAAAATGACACAATTGGAACCCAAAACAAGGTCAATGTTCAAATGCAAATTCAAGATCGAATTATTCGAAATGACGATTCGATTGTAAAAGTACCTTTTCAATCCTACCGAATTAAAGATGTAAATATTTATACAGATGCTAATTCTGAAAACCGTTCAAAAACTATTTCAGACTCTGTAAGCTACAAAAACTATACTGTTTATGCTTATGGGAAATTAAAATACAAACCAGAAGCATTAACCGATGCTATTTTGATTACAAAAGGAGGCTTGTATAAAGATTTAGATCGCGCAAGAACCTTTCGATATCTAAATGAGTTAAGAACCTTTAAATACCCAAACATAGAGTATATAGAAAACTCAAAGGATACCACACTCACCGCTAATATCTACTTAACACCCAAAAAAAAATATGGTTTAGGGTTTGATGTAAGTGTTTCACAAAGTAACATACAAAAGGTTGGGCTCTCATTTACAACTGGAATTGTCATTCGTAATATTTTTAAAGGGGCAGAAACGCTTCAGATTTCGGCATTGGGAGCTATTGGAGCTTCAAAAGACGGTGCGAACACAGAGGACGGTTTTTTTGATATTAATGAGCTTGGAGCCGATATAAAATTAAATATTCCTCGTTTGTTTTTTCCATTTAATACCGATAAAATTATTCCAAAATACATGTCCCCTAGTACACAAATTAGTACTGGATTTACAGGACAAACTAATATTGGTTTAGACAAACAAACCTTTAATAGTGTTTTTAGTTACAAGTGGTTTCCATCAGAAAAAGCTACTAACACCTTAGATTTAATCAACTTACAGTATGTAAGAAACTTGAACCCAACCAATTATTTTAGTGTTTATCAAAACTCCTTCAATCGTCTTGAATCAATAGCTCTTAACTCCTATACTACTCCAACCGATTTTTTGAACACAAATACAAATGGACAACAATCGCTTCTTGAATCACGTGCAGATGAATTCATCGATCTAGTAAATTCTGATATTGATTACAAAAACTCCAATCCTGATGAATATCAAACGGTACGGAATATTCAAGAACGAAAAACTCGATTGGTTCAAGATAACTTTATTCTGGCAAGTAATTTTAATTATGTTCGAAACAGCAGAGAAAATGCATTTGACACCAATTTTTCAATTTTTAGATTAAAATTTGAGTTCGCTGGAAATTTACTATATACGGCCTCAAAATTATTGGACCTTGAAAACAATTCAGAAGGTGCTTATAAAGTAAGTGGTGTTCCCTTTTCTCAATATATCAAATCCGAAGTTGACCATATTAAGCTTTGGAGTTTAGGCCGTAGTAATGTTTTGGCTCTACGTAGCTTTTTCGGAATTGCGATCCCATTAGGAAATGCGACAAGTATACCGTTTTCTAAAAGTTTTTTCGCAGGGGGCTCCAACGATAACAGAGCTTGGACTGCTTACAATTTAGGTCCTGGAAGTTCTGACAACAATAATGAATTTAACGAAGCAAACATGAAACTTGCTTTTAGTTTGGAGTACCGTTACAACTTATTCGGAAATCTTAATGGAGCCTTTTTTGTAGATGCTGGAAATATTTGGAATGTACTCGATGATGTCACAGACTCCAAGGCCACATTTGATGATTTTAAATCTTTAAAAGATATTGCTGTAGGCGCAGGTATCGGACTGCGTTATGATTTTAGTTTTTTCATTCTTAGACTTGATACAGGTTTCAAAACCTATGAACCTACTTTTGGAGATCAAAATCGCTGGTTAAACAACTTCAATTTTAGCAATGCAGTTTACAATATTGGAATCAATTATCCATTTTAAAGACTTCAGATTAGCTATATCGTTTTCGTATATTAATCTACTAATCACACTCAATAAATAGTCCTAAATTATTTAAAATCACTACTTTTACACCTTAAATTAAAACAAACAAAATGAGTCACAACATCAAACCAGGCGTTGCTACAGGACGCGAAGTTCAAGAGATTTTTAAACTTGCTAAAGAAAAAGGATTTGCCCTTCCAGCGGTCAATGTTATTGGCTCAAACACGATAAATGGTGTTCTTGAAACAGCAAAAGAATTAAATGCTCCCGTAATTATTCAGTTTTCAAATGGAGGTGGACAATTTAATGCAGGAAAAGGGCTTTCAAACGAAGGTCAAAAGGCAGCTATAGCAGGTTCAATTGCGGGTGCTAAACACATCCATGAAATGGCGTTAGCTTATGGTGTTCCTGTTATTTTACATACCGATCACTGTTCCAAAAAATTATTGCCTTGGATTGATGGTTTATTAGATGCGAGTGAAGTTCATTTCGCCCAAACTGGCAAATCATTATACAGCTCTCACATGATCGATTTATCTGAAGAGCCGATTGAAGAAAATATCGAAATCTGTAAAACTTATTTAGAGCGCATGTCCAAAATGGGGATGACACTTGAAATCGAATTAGGAATTACAGGGGGTGAAGAAGATGGCGTTGATAACAGTGATGTTGATGTTTCAAAATTATATACGCAACCTGAAGAAGTTGCTTATGCCTACGAAGAGCTCAGTAAAGTAAGTGATCAGTTTACAATCGCTGCTGCTTTTGGAAACGTTCACGGCGTTTACAAGCCAGGAAATGTAAAACTAACTCCAAAAATTCTCTTAAACTCACAAGAATATATTACTGAAAAATATGGTGTTTCCGAAAACCATATTGACTTTGTATTTCATGGAGGCTCTGGATCTACAGTAGAAGAAATTAGAGAAGGAATTTCATACGGAGTTATCAAAATGAATATCGATACAGATATGCAGTACGCATTTATGACAGGTATTCGTGACGATTTCAAAGCGAACGGCGATTATTTAGCTGCACAAATTGGAAATCCAGACGGTAGTGATGTACCTAATAAAAAATATTATGATCCGAGACGTTGGTTACGTGAAGGTGAAAAAGCATTCATCGCTAGACTTAAAAAAGCATTTGAAGATTTAAATAATGTCGATACATTATAAAATTTGTGTAGTTTTGTACTTTAATTTTACCGTTTAGACACTAATTATAT
>Ga0209534_10001652_pt1 | contig 23068 bp, 19 predicted proteins | sample COG_07_FD_184751 | JGI IMG/M metagenome (GOLD analysis project Ga0209534, IMG submission 184751) | Pelagic Microbial community sample from North Sea - COGITO 998_met_07 (SPAdes) (version 2) | ecosystem: Environmental > Aquatic > Marine > Neritic zone/Coastal water | place: Helgoland, sampling...
CTTGTAGTATTAATGATCTACGTCTCTTATCAGTATATAAAGTCTTGCCGTTTCTTTTTGGTGCATCCCAAATAATTGACCCATTAAGTTTAATTAGAAAGCTTCCTCCGTTACGATTTTCATCCCATGATAGTGTCGCTTCGCCAGGTGCTTTGCCAGAATCATACTGCCATACAAGCTGTTTGTTCTTGTCGGTTGGAGAGGTACCTTTGTATAATCTTAAACTACCATTTTTTTCTAAAACTAGACAATAACCACCATATGTAATATAATCACCACCTTTTACACCATAGTAAGGATTCATAGTCATACCTTGTAATTTCATATAAACAGATTTTGGTTATTTAACAACATCCTTATCAGTTACCTGGATGGCTTATGCAAGTTCAATCTTATAAGGCGGTTTAACTTTCATAATATACATTAAAACATGATATTCTGGTCTATTTTCGTGTGGTAAATTACCACCAACATTATTTGTTTTTCCACCATGATTATGGTTTCCTGCATATCCTGTATCAGTTGTTCCACCTATTGGTTGTTTAACATCTGAACCATCATCTGTCTTATTATGCGAACCAAAATTTACACCAACAGTATGGTTATGGTTTCCGTTTGATAATACTTTGTGAGTATGTTTAGGCATTTCATCAAGTGTTAATTTATGAGTTTTCGAACCACCTGTCTTACCTATTGTATTATAATATGAATCTAACGCATTAACACCAACTATGAATCTACCTCTTAAATCGGGAGTGTTATTTTTACCATCACATATTACCCAACCAGTTGGTGCAGTTGTATTATTAAAAGAAAGTATTGTACCAATAGGCAAGTAGTTAAATGTACCTTCCATTGTTATAGAACCTTTCATTGTTACATCCCCAGGAATAATTAGACCATTTTCTTTTTGTAGTTTCTCACATATCTCAATTAAATTTAACATAGATTTAAAATCTACTTTATATATTGTATTTATTTTATCAATAATTTCCGTAGTCTCAGACATTTTTTCTATATTTATTTTATTACATAAATTATTATATTTTAAATAAATACATGTAAAAATTAATCCAATTGCAATATAATGGCGTAACTCTAAAATCATATATATATATCTATATATTAATTATATATATATAATTTTATAATAAGAAAATCATTGCAAGATTTTCTTATAATTTCATAATATATATTAAAACATAATATGGTGGTATATTAAAATGTGATTTATCACCGCCAACATGTGTCATATTATGACTATGTTTACCATTAGTACTTGTAGACTTATTATTAGATGGCACATCTCTTCTATAGTAACCGTAATCTGCTTTTTTGTTGCGTGCCCCACTAAAAGGAAACCGATGTCTATGATTCCCGTCGTTTTTTAGTGTATGACTATGTATAGGTAATTCGGCAGTTGTTAATACATGACTATTAGTACCTCCTATTTTTCCAACTTTATTATAATCAGAATTTTTCAAATTAGTACAAACTAAAAATCGACCTCTTAAATCAGGAGTATTCTTTGTACCATCACAAACTGTCCATCCGGTAGGTATTTTCTTATTACTAAAAGTAAGTATTGTGCCTTTTGGAAGATAATTGAATGTACCGTCAATTACAACATTACCTTTTATTGTTGCATTGCCGGGAATAATTAAACCTTTATCTTCTTGTAACTTTTTGGATATTTTTTCTAAATCTCTTAATGATTGAATATCTGACTTGTATATTTTTGTTATTTGATCGTTAATATCATCACTGTCTTCTTTATTTAGATTAGACATTTTTTCTATATTATTTTTATTACTACATACTTCATAATTTAAGTAAACAAACATTAAACATGAAAAAATTAATATCCAATTATATTGTTTTGAATTCATATATATTAATAAACATAATAAATTTATAATTTTATAATATATGTTAATACATAATACGGTGGTCTATTTTCATGAGGTTCATTTTTACCTTCATTGTTTATAGAATGAGTATGATTACCATTAGTTGATGTATAAGTTGCACCCCCACTAGTATATCTACATCTACTACTACCACATGAGCTATCATAATCATTAACATTACCATCTAATTTTATGCCGACACCATGTTTATGATTACCATCATCTTTTATTTTATGACTATGTTTAGGTATTTCATTAATTGTTAATATATGTTTATTTTCACCCCCTTTTTTATTAATATTATTATAATCAGGATCTGATGGATTATATCCAACTATAAATTTTCCTCTCAAATCAGGTGTATTATTTGTACCATCGCAAATAGCCCAACCTTTAGGAGCAACATTACTATTGAAAGTTAGTATTATACCAGGTTTTAAATAATTAAATTTACCTTCAAATGTTGTATTACCTTCTATTCTTAAATTACCTGGAATAACAAAATCTTTATTATCTTGTAAAGTATTTGATATTATTGCTAACTTTCTAATAGATTGAATTTTCATTTTATTATTTGTAAATATTTTATTTATTTCTGAGTTAATCGTATCAGATATATTATTTGTTTTAGACATTTTTTCTATCGTACGTTTATTACATGAACTTTCATATTTTAAATAAATAAAAGCAAAAATTATTATAACTATACTATAATGTTCTAAATTTATATTCATATATATATATGAATATAGATTTATTAATATTTTATTTTTATTTTTTTGTATATCATGATTATTCTCAAAGCCAACAATAGTCAAACCATTCTCATTTATATGTTTTATATTTATAATTTTATACTATATTTATAATTTCATAATATAGGTCAAAACATGGTATGGATTTGATATACCATGACGGGACCCCTCTCCTACATTTGCATGAGTATGTTTTCCACTAGGTTCTGTGTCATAGACACCTTTAGTATTGGATGCTCTATCGCGTTTACTACCTTCAACTTTACCTTTACCATCACCTCGATCAGTATATCTATGTGTATGTTCACCAGCTTCGCCATGATTATGCGTTGGCATTTCACGTGTACTTAATGCAGTTAGATCTGTTCCAGCTCTATCTCCAAAGGAATGTTTAAAAATATAAGCATCACTTGAGTCTCTTTTATCACCAGATAAAGTATTTGTATTTGAAGTTCTTTTACAATTAACAGTATATTTAGTAGCACCTCCATGCCATGTGTTAGTTTGTTTAAATCCTACATCATTCCACATTCTAATAAATCGACCTCTTAAATCTGGCGTACCTTGTGTACCATCGCATACTACCCAACCTTTGGGTGCAGTTATTCCATTAAATGCAATAATTGAACCAGTTGGTAAATAATTAAATTTACCTTCTACTGTTAGATCACCTGGAATAGTTAGACCTTTATCTTGTAACTTTTTAGATACATCAGCTAAATTTCTAATAGATTGAATATCTGCCTTGTATATTCTATTTATTTGTTCAGTTATTTTATCATCATCTGTATTAGACATTTTTTCTATATTATTTTTATTACATAAATTTTCATATAATAAGTAAATTATAGTACATACTATTATGATTCCAATATAATCACGTGATTCTAATTTCATATATATATATATATATATATAATAAGACACAGTAAGGGGCATATTATCGTGTGGCTGATTACCACCAGTATTGTTCAACCTCTTGACCCCATTATCCCTGGGGCCTTGCCATACGCGGCGACACCCATTATTAGGGGGACATAAAACCCCCGATACTCCTCTATAACGCCCGATCATATAGGTGTACCACCCCATGGTATGGGTATGGGATGGCATTTGAGCTTCTGTTAATGTAACTGTTGCAGCCCCCTACACTTCCAATAACTTTCGTGGTATCATATCCATAAATAAATCGGCCTTTTAAATTAGGCGTACCGTTAGTACCATCACATATTGCCCAACCTTTGGGTGCAGTTGTCCCCTTAAATGCAATAATTGAACCAGTTGGTAAATAATTACTAATCAATTTACCTTCAATAGTTAGATCACCAGGAAGAGTTACTCCTTTGTTATCTTGTAATTTTACAGATATATCAGCTAAATTTCTAATAGCTTGAACATATGCCTTATATATACTATTTATAAGTTTCTTTATTTTATCATCATCTGTATTAGCCATGTTTTCTATATTTTTCCTATTATTAAAAAATAACCCAAAATTAATACAGTTTTATTAGAAACATTAATATTATCAGAGGCACTGATTGAACTATTTACAGTAATTGGACCATTAATTACAGCTTTTCCAGGAATACTAACTGTACCATCGTCTAATAAATCTAATGCCGAACCTGCATTTTTACCATCACCATTATATCTCCAAAAAGCAAGTTTATTTCCGTAACCACCGGTCATATTCCAAATAGACCAGTCGTTAGTGTGGCCAGCTTTACCGTTTTTAAGTTCATTTAAAATACGAATACGACCACCTTCATTTGTTTTATTAGAAACATTAATATTATCAGAAGCATTAATAATATTTGTAGTTAGTTGACCGGGAACAGTTAGCCCACCAGCCTGTAATTTAGTTGCAACATTTGAAAGGTTTCTGATAGCTTCAACATCAGCTAAATAAACTTGTTTAACAGCTTCTTTAATTTGGTCTAATGAACCAACATCAGCTATTGTCTCTACTTTATGCAACAACAAATCCAAGTATAATTAAGAAAACCAAATCAATTTTCATATAATATCCACTAGATAATTATATGAAATTAATATTTATAAATAAAATGCAACATTTACATTAACAATTTTATTTAAATCATGTTATAAATTTAAATTATGTTATAAATATAGTTTAATAACCAATCCATTCAGCTTTGTATGAACTAGCTTGATTTGCTGATAATTTCAATTTTGTAGGTACATTACTTGTTTTATTTTGTCCAACTGCAAAAGTGCCCACCATGTTTCCGTGCGCCCCTACAGTAATACGCCAACCTCTATTAATATAAATAATATCCCATTTATCATTTGTCCAAGCATCAAATTGTGCTTCTCCATATAAGTTATGTTGGCCTTCATATAATGGCATAGTTGTGCCACCACCATCAATTGCAAAACCAGCATATTGTTGTTGGTTTATTATTCTTTTTAATATATTTTCTGTTATTACTGTATTCCCAATTTTAACATTTTGAGTATTAACTGTACCCTTAATTACTGAAGCACCATTTTCCATTTTTAAGTCTTTCTTCAAATTAATATCACCTTCAATATTAATACTACCAGATGCCCCCCAATCTTTAGTTAACAGAGTACCTTTCTTTGGTAATAAATATAATATTTCTTCAGGTGCAATATGTAATCTTCCGGCTGATCTTATTGAAGCACCATTTACCATTTTTAAGTCTTTCTTCAAATTAATATTACCTTCAATAGTTAGATCACCAGGAATAGTTAATCCTTTGCTATCTTGTAATTTTACAGATATATCAGCTAAATTTCTAATAGCTTGAACATCTGCCTTATATATACTATTTATAAGTTCCTTTATTTTATTATCATCTGTATTAGCCATGTTTTCTATATTTTTCCTATTATTAAAAAATAATCCAAAGTTAACACAGTTTGTTATAATAAATAAAACAACAATTAATATTATAATATTTTTTTCCATATATATTAAACTATATTATTTTATATTATTTTATATTATTTTATATTATTCTTAGTAATATTAATTTAATTCTTAACAAGTTATCTAAATCATTGGGTAACGTTAATCGTATCGCATTATTATAACCAAATGGTTTACCAGATATTACACCCAATCCATTATCTAGTAATTTATCTATTACATCATCTATATTAACAGCATTATTAACAGGAAATAAATACATTGTTGTTTCTTTATTATCAGGAACAGTCCAACCTTTACTTTTAAATATATCACTCAATTCTATATTAGCCTGATCTAATACACTTAAATCAGGTGTAAAGTTATTCTCTAATAAATTATAACAAACCTCTTGACTTGAATTGGGTGCACATGTAAATATACTTGATTGTAATTTTAGTAAATTATTTATTATTTTTGATTCGGATAGAACCCATCCTACCCGCCATCCAGGCACAGCCCAATATTTTGAAAAACTTGATACAACTATTAATTTTTCATATTTACTAGTTAAAGCATATAGATAACTAGTTATATTATTTGTCAAAGGTAAATATACTTCATCTATAATAATGTATTTATCATATTTATTTGCTAGATTTATTAAATTTTCAATAAAAGATTGTTCATATAATAAACCAGTTGGATTATTTGGCTGACAAATAATAATTCCATTAACCATATTGTCACCTTTACTATGTGAAATAAAATGTTGTTCTATAGTATCTATATCTAAAGACCAATTATTATCAACACTTGAATTTATAAATATTGTTGATCCATTATTTATTTCTATCATATCCGGATAAGACGTCCAATAAGGTATTGGTACTAACCATTTAGAACCAACTTTTGTTAATAATTTTAAAGCCAAGTATAATGCAGATTTAGCACCAGATGTAATTAATAGATTATCCTTATTAATATATTTTATTGAATGTTTATCTTTATAATATTCTAATAATTTAGTTATTAAATTTAGATTTCCTTTTGCACTAGAATACCCCATTTGTTCTTCGAAATTAATATTTTCTAATTTAGGATACCACGATGGTACACCAATAGCACTATTTATAATATTAATTCCTTTAGATTGTAGTTGTAATATCTTAGAAAAGACTTTGCCCGTTTCGGATTCTTTAATTTTTTTACCTTTTGGATGTAAAATTTGTTCTTCTAACTTATTTATTTGAAATTTAAGTTTATTAATTGTATCAATTGATATAGGGTTGTATTTAGCTAACGCATAGAATAAATCCCAGCTGTCATTAATACTGTGATCTTTAATTTTAACTAATGATTTATAACCATCTGTATCAACTAATGTATTGTTACAATCAAGTAACTCTAAAGTCCTGCCAATAAAATGAGTTAAAAATTGTGAATTAGCTGTTAATGAATCATGTTCTTCAGGCGACATTTCAATCATAGTACATCCTTGATTTTTCCAAAAGTTTAAAAATATAGTAATACGCGTATTATTAGTATCATTAGTATTATCTATCATGTTCTTCCAATAAACAAAATTCTTATCTTTCCATGAAAATTTAGCAGAATCAGGTCCGAACATTGGATGAGTTAATAAAATATTACAATTCTTTAGTTTATTATTTAGAATTTCAGATGGATAAACTTTAACTGATAACACATCAACCACAAGTTTATCTTCCCAGTAATCTATAGGATATGAATCTACTACTTTTTCAAAACTTAATATAGATGTTGCAATTATAACTACATCAACATTAAGTTTTACAAAATCATCATAATTTAAGAAAGTTACTCCAATTTTCTTAGATTCGTCTGTATAATTAGTTCTACTTGTAGCATATACTTGAAAACCATAATTTACCATTTGTTCACCAATAAACTGTCCAAATCTACCAAATCCAATTATACCAACTTTTAATTTATTTATTTGCGAACTATTAATATTATCAAACTCTAAAATAGGAAATTCACCAAATAAATTAAATGATGGTATTGTTTCTGATAGACTTAAAATACTATTTCTATTATATTGTCCTTCAATATAACATATATATGAAAAAGTTTGCCTATCTTCACAATGATATGGTTTACTTTCTATTTTTGTTATATTATAGTTATTTTCTTTAAACTTTGCTAAATAATCATATAAGATCCCCATCTTATCTTGTGTAATAATATAACCACTAAATTTATCGTGTATAATTTTTAAACTAGTATTCAAAATTTCTTCATGATACATACGATTCTTTTTCAAACTAATTAAATAAAATCTTAACATGGTATTTATATACTGTTTATTTGAACATATAATATCTTTGATCTCATATTTAAATTCACAGTGAATTTTAATATTATAATTATAAAATAAATCATAATTAATAAAATTCGCTTCACCAATTGAATTTTCAATTGGTAAAACTGCAAAATCAATGTTATTATTATTTAAATTATTAAAAATGTCTTCAAAATTATTATATTCAAATATTTTAACATTATTATTTAAATATTTTTTAATAACATTATAGCTATAACAATCTTTTATAGATTGATATCCAATATTCATAATATATAATTTTGTCAATATATATTTAAATAATAATAAATGATTTTAGTATTATTTATTTAACTATTGTATGATTATTATATTTTGCTATGGGATCAAACATTGGATTGATTGGAGGAAATCTAAATGGTTTATAAAAAGCACCAAACACGTATGCATGACAAGTTATCATATTATTTGCATAAGGTCCTTTAGAATTATTTCCAAATTGAAATCCTTTATTATTCGAATATATTTTATTTGGTCCTAAAATCAATGTATCATTATTTATAAAATTTGACTTTAAATTATTAACTCTAGCGTTTGTAGTAGTAATACCAACTAATAAGGTAGAATGTTTGTTGTTTGCGTTAGCCAGCCTAGTTTGTAAAGCACTAATTTTAGACTTTAATTGAATTATTTCATTTGAAATATTTTTACCAGCTAATATAAACCTATTAGTGTTTATTGGTCCGATGTTCGCATTTTTTACTGTAACTAAATTTTCTTTTATTGTTAAATTTCCCGGAATTACCAGTTTACCTTTTTGTAACTTGGTAGACATATCAGATAAATTTCTAATAGCTTGAATATCTGTCTTGTATATTTTATTTATTTGTTCTATTATTTTCGTATTTGCATTACTTGAAGTGCTCATTTTTTCAATAACTTCACTATTTTGTTTATTACTATTAAATAATTTAAAACTAAAACAATTTATAATAACAAATAAAATTATTATTATTAATAAATTTTTTTTCATATATATATATAGTATATATAATATTTAAATATTATATATAGTATTTGAATTAATAATAATAATTTTTATTATGTTATTGGCATTTTTCGGGCCATATTAAAAGGAACATTCGAATTATATGCATATGCGTAACAAGATATCAAATTATTATCTTTACTTCCAAATTGAAATCCTTTACTATTCGAGTATATTTTATTTGGTCCTAAAATTAGTGTATTTTTATCTGGAAATTTTAATTCAAACATTTTAACATTATTATTTAAATTATTAAGTTGACCTATTGAATTATGGTGTTTTATGGTTAAATTATTCTGGTTGGATTCTAAAGATATAATTTTAGAATTTAATTGGTTGAGTTCATATAATATATCTTTTCCAGATAATACAAGCTTATTAGTTTTTATTGGACCCATACTAACATTTTTAGTGGTATTTAAATTACCTTCGATTGTAAAGTTGCCAGGTAGTATAAGATTTTTACCTTGTTGTCCTTGTAACTTTTGAGCAATCTCGCTTAGATTCCTAATAGATTGAATATCTGTCTTATATATTTTATTTATTTGTTCTTTTATTGTATCAACGGTAGTATTTATACCTCCAAAATTTTCTATATTTTTTTTATTATTAAATAATATTCCAAAATTTAAACAATTTGTAATAATAAGTAAAATTATTATTATAATTAATATTTTTTTATCCATATATAATATTTAGATAATTTATTATTTGCATTTAAAAGTATTAATTATAATAATAATTTTTATTGTAAGAAAATCGATTTATTTGCAAAGTAAAAATAATGATTCATTTCATCAAAGGTAACTGTGATTATCTACATTCCATTACCTTTTACGAAGTAATGGTAATGGAATGAGGTTATATTTTATTAGTATTTTCTTGATATATATTATTTGAACTACGTTAAATTTGCAAAAAACATAAGCTATTTTCAAAGAAAATTAAAATTCTGGTTCAAATTTGTTATTACAAAATAATCCAAATATTAATTATTTCCAATTGGCGAATCCACCTGCTAAAACGTTCATGGTACCACCTTTTGTATGATTCGCAACAAAGAAACTACTGTGGTTTGAAAAAAGTTTACAATTTTTTAAATTTATTTGATCATCATTTGGAAATCTTGACGTCCATTTCTGGTTAAAATCATTGGTTAACCTAGAAAGCCCATTTGTATGTTTGCTGTCCGAATTAGCCAGTCTGGATTCCAAAGACCTAATTTTACCATTTAGTTGATTGAGTTCATTCGTAATATCTCTCCCAGATAATATAATCCTATTAGCTTTTAATAGTCTCATATCAGAATCTCTTTCAGCAAATAATTTTCCTTCTACTGTTAGATTTCCGGGAATAGACAATTTACCTTGTTGTAACTTTTTGGATATTTCTGCAAGATTTCGAATAGATGTAACATCTGCATTATATATTTTATTTATTTGTTCAGTTATTTTATCATCATCTGTATTAGACATTTTTTCTACATTTTTTATATTTTTTTTGTTATTATAAAATAATCCAAAATTAAAACAATTTGTAATAATAAATAACACTATTATTATTATTAAAGTATTTCTTTCCATATATATATATATTATATAATATTTATATTATATAATATTTATTTTATAATCAGATAAATTTCTAATAGCTTGAATATTTGCAAAAAGACATAATATATTTTCAAAGAAAATTAAAATCCTAACGGAAAATAGCTTGCATACCCAAACTACGTCTTGGTTTCAGTGCTGGATTATTAGCAATACGTGTAAGATTTGCTTTGGCTTCAGTTGCGGTAATCTCTTCAGGAATAGCTTTTGAAGTAGCTTTTAGAGCATTTCTAATTGCCGCAGCATTTGATTCCAATTTAGCGACTCTTTTCTCTATATTATTATTGAGACTCGTCGAAAATTTTGTTTCCAACTTAACAAGTTTATTATTTATAATTTCTATATTCTTTTTATTATTATAAAATAGTACGAAATTAATAAAATTTATAGTGATAAATATAAAAACGATTATCATTAAAATATTTTTGCTCATATATATTATATATTATATATTATATTTAATATCTAACCTAAATATAATGAGTGTATTTAATAAAGAACATTATAATTCAGGTGATGGTATGTTAACTGCAGTATGGGGACCTCCAATGTGGCATTCTTTACACACTATAAGTTTTAACTATCCTGTTAACCCAAGTAAAGAACAAAAAGATAATTATTATCAATACTTTAAATCATTAGAACATGTATTACCTTGTAGATACTGTAGAGAAAATTATAAAGAGAATTTAAAAACTTTAAAATTTAGCAAAACTCATTTTAAAGATCGTGATTCATTATCTAGATTTGTTTATAAACTACATGAGATGGTAAATAAAAATTTAGGAAAAAAGTCTGGATTATCATTTACTCAAGTAAGAGATAGATATGAGAATTTTAGAGCAAGATGTTTAAATGATGATTCAAAAAATACTTCAATTGTTAAAGAATCAAAAATAGAAAAAGGTTGTACAGATCCTTTATATGGTGTTAAATCAAAATGTGTGATGAATATAGTTCCTAAATCTAGTAAAAAAGAAACATTAACAATTAATGAAAAATGTAAGATTAAAAATAAAAAATGAAAATACTAACTATTCATTAATTAATATTAATTAATTAATGGAATGTCTTGTTAAAGATAAAAATAATAAAAAAATTATTATTTGGACATTAGATGGATCACCAAAATTTTATCAAGTAGAATTTAAACATTTTGATATTACATCGAATTGCTCATTAAGAATTATTTGGAATCGCCCAATTAAAAATATAACAACTAACGCATTAACCATCAAAATTTGTCATTCTGATGTTTTCTTCGAAGAAAAGACAATAAGTGTTAATCAATTTATGATTGAATCACAAGAAATATTGGATGCATTATTTAGAGATGTTAATAATAAATTAATACTACAAGGATTAACTATTGAAAAATCAAATAATATAGTTAATAAAAAAATCAATAAGTATATAAATAAGATTATTAAATATATTAAAAAGAAAAATGTTAGGAAAGAAGATATTAATAAAATATAGTTATAAATTTGGTTAAAGATAATTTAACATAATTTATAATGATAATTTACAATAACATAGAAAAATATTTGAAATCTAGTACAAAAAAAGTATGGATTATTGACAAAAATATTTTTGAATTATGGAATAGTAGAATCAAACTTTTTTTAAATTCAGATAAATATTTTATTCTAGAATCGACTGAATCTAATAAAAATATGGAATCATATCAAGAGATAACTAATTTTCTTTTTGAAAATAATATTGACAGAAGTTATACAATATTTGGTTTAGGTGGTGGTATTATTGGTGATATTACTGGATTTGTTGCATCTACATATATGCGTGGTATTAAACTTGTTCATGTACCAACAACTTTATTATCAATGGTTGATTCTAGTATTGGAGGAAAAACAGGATTTAATAATGTATATGGAAAAAATATGATTGGTAGTATTTATCAAGCAAATGATATTGTCATAGATATACAATGGTTAGAAACGTTACCATTAGAACATAAAACTAATGGGATGGCTGAAGTTATAAAAATGGCATTAATTAAAGGAGGTAAATTATTTGAATTAGTAAATGATGCAGTTGCAAAATCTAATACGATAGATTGGCAATATATTGAAGAAATAATTAAACTATCTGCTAATTATAAATTAGATATTATTAAAGATGATTTTAATGACATTAATGGTGATAGAGAATTATTAAATTTAGGTCATACATGGGGACATGCAATAGAACTATCGCAAGAAATGTTACATGGATTTGCTGTTGCCGATGGGATTATTGAAGAAATGAAATATTCAAATTATTACTATAATTATCCATCATTATCCACAATGCAAACTGTATTAAGTTTATTAAAAAAATGGAAATTAATATCAGAAACTAAAACTCTTGGAAATAATGACAGTTTAACATTATTAGATAAAACGAGCGTATTCTATTTATCAAAAGATAAGAAATCAGATAGATTAGTTACATTAAAAGATATTGGTAATTGTGTAATTGTAAAATGGGATATTGAAAAATGGAAATTTATAACTTTCAAGTATTTTAAACTAGAAAACAATTTGATCAACAAGAAAATCGAACAACATTTAAAAGTACCGCCATCAAAAAGTATAACCAATCGTGCTTTATTAGCTGCTGTAATTGCTAGTAATAATAGTAAAAATAAATTTATGATTAATGATATTTTAAAATCTGAAGATACAGAGATAATGTTATCTGCATTAATACAATCTGGAATTAAAATAACTGAAGAAAGTAATAATAATGTTAATACATGTGTTATTTACCCTAGTGAATTTAAACCAACTGGTACTTATTATTTGGGTAATTCAGGTACATCTGTTCGATTTCTATTACCAATACTTGCAATGCTAACTCAAGAAGACATTATTATAGATGGCAGTGAAGAAATGAGGAAGAGACCAATTGGACCACTTATTAGTAGTTTAAATAAATTTGGTTGTAATATTGAATCATTGAATTTACAAAGTGATGAAAACCAAGAAAATTATTGTTTGCCATTAAAAATCAAACCTACTACTTTAAAATTAAAACTAAATAATCTGGTAACAATAGATGGGTCATTATCATCACAATATGTAACCGGATTAATACTTGGAATTTCTTTTTTAAAATCATTATTTCCAAATAAAAACTTTATAATTGAAACAATCGGTGCAAGTACAAGTATGGGTTTTATAGATATGACAATTAAAATGTTAAATAGTTTTGGAATAATTATAGATACACTGGCTTATTCAGAAAACCAAGTAATTAATATTATAGATATTAAAAATTCAATAACTGAATATAATATAGAAGGTGATGCAACAACTGCTTCATATTTATTTGCATGGTCATTTATAAACAAGTTTAAATTAACACTAACTAACTTAAATAAAGAATCGTGTCAGCCGGATATAAATATTTTATTTAGAATGTTACCATTTTTTGGAAAATTAATTGATACTACTGATAAGATATCATTTGAACCTTTTGATAACATAATTATGAAAGATAAAATTATAGATCTAGATTCAAGTGATACTTTTTTAACATGGGGATGTTTATTTGCAATGTATAATAAAAAAGTAGAAATAACAAATATAGAAAATCAAAATTGGAAAGAATGTGCTAGGATTGATAATTTTATAGATAATATTAAACTACTTGGTGGAGATGTTAAGAAAACAAAAACTGGATTTAAAATAAAGAATGGGATAACTAATATTTATAAAGATACAATAATACCAACATTTAATGATCATCGTATGGCAATGTCTTTTAGTTTAATTGGAATGTTAAATCATTTAAATGCGAATAATATTATTATAGAGAATCCTCACTGTGTAAGTAAAACTTATCCAAAATATTGGGAAGATATAAAAAATATTGGAATAAAAGTTTTTCCTATTAATAAAACGAAACCAAAGTCTATTGTTTTAATAGGAATGCCAGGAAATGGAAAAACAACATTAGCTAAAGAAACTGGTATCAAGTTAAATATAGAGTATACAGATACCGATGAGAATATAATAAGTAACTTTGGACCATTAAAAGAGTTGATAGAAAATAAAGGATGGGACATATTTAGAAATATAGAAACGATGGAATTGTTTAATAGTATTGGTGATTCTAAAAAATTAAAAATAATTTCAACAGGTGGTGGAATAATAGAAAGTGTTAAATCACGTGCGATGTTAGAAAATTCAATAGTAATATGGATTAAAAGAAATAATATGGATATATCCGATGTATCAGACCGTACATTACAAGATACATATAAGAACTTGGAAATGAAGAGAAATAATTTATATGAAAGTTTATCAGATTATGTATATTTAAATGACGGAACACCAGATGATTTCATAAAATGGTTAAAATTAATTATTATTCCAAATCCGATACCAAGTATTTCCTCATTTTTATGCAAGACCGATACAATATATGAACCAACAATATCTAATTGTATTGAATTGAGAGGTGATATGATAGAAAATAATGGTCTCGATTTAATTCAGAAATTAATGATTACATATAATAGACCATGTATTTATACATTGAGATCTGCTACAGAAGGTGGTTTATTTAAAGGTGATAATAAAGAGTATGAATCAATTATAAAAAAAGCAATTAAAAATGGTAGTAAAATAATAGACATTGAGGTAAATCGCACAAGTGCTAAAGATATTAATATATTAGATAATAGAATAAATACAATTGGTTCAATTCATAGTAATGATAGTGTATATATAAATGACAATTTGAATAATTTTAATGAGAATATTTTAAAAATAGTTACTAATGATCAAATATGTAACAATATTTTACATATGAATATTCCAAGAAATAAAATATTAATTGATAATTTTTCTAGTGTATTTAGAACAAAGAATAATTATTTAACACCAATTTCTAGTAGCATATCTGAATCAACTGCACCTAATCAATTAAATTATTTACAATATTTAGAAAAGTCTTGTGCAAATCAACAGCAAAAATTTATATTTCTATTTGGAAATAATATTGGTGAATCACCATCAAGTTATATTCACAATCATGTTTTTCAAAATACTCGTAGCGATAATATAAAATATATTAACTTTGAGAGTAATGATATTAATGATATTATTAAAATTATCAATAAACCTTATTTTGCAGGAGCGTCTGTTACAGCGCCATATAAAGAAGATATAATAAAATATATATGTAATAACTCAACGTTAGATGCTATTAATACAGTTATTGAAAGAGATTATTTACATGTTGAAAATACAGATACATTAGCACTTAAATATTTCAAAAAGTCTTTGCCTACTTTTATATTAGGAACAGGTGGTGCAGCAATTGGCGCAATTAAAGCAACATTAAATAATGATGTAACATTAGTTGGACGAAATAAAGAAAAGTTAAAATTATTATCCAAAAAGTATAATATTAAAATGATGTTAATAGATAAGTTTACTAAGATAGAAGAAGAACATCAAATTATAAATTGTATGCCACCTCAAGTATTACTAAATGATTTTATAAATGACAATACTTTTTTAATTGATATGACGTATGGACTTCATAATTATAATAAAACCAATACTAAAAATATAAATGGATATGATATATTATATGTACAAGCAGCATATCAATATATCGAGTGGTTTAAAGATACTGAATATATTTTTGATAATATATTAGCAAAATACAAAACAGCAATGGAAGAATTTTTACATATAAAATATTATTAATAGTACGTCGTAAATTAGTTTCGTTTATTAATATTTTATATATAAAATTAATTAATATGGAATTTTCGACTGGATTTTTAAATAAATTATTAGAATCAGCAGTTAAATACTATAATGCCGATAGTGATGGAAGTATTAAAAATAAGATCCCAAATAAACTATCTAATATTAAATTGGCAATTGATACTTTTTCAGATGCTTTAATTTATGAAGCAAATAAAACAATGAAAAATGAAGTTGTATCAAAAGGTGTACCTATTTTACATGCTATTAATTTAGAAGGGAAGAATCCAGGTATTATATCCGGAAAAACAGAGAAAGATGATAAATATACAGTTCATAAAAAATTACAAGCAAAAAAAGACAAAACACCAGAACAAATAGAAAAGGCAATGGAAAAGGCACAAGAGAGATTAGAAATTAAAAAGTTAAAAAAAGAACAAAAAGATTTGGAAAAACAAGAGTTAAAAGACGAAAAAGAAGATATTAAGAAGACTAAAAAAGAGGTTACTGAGTTGAAGAAACAAGTAAATAAATCAGCAAAAACAGCATCTACTTTCCAAGAAAAAGCACAGAAAGAGAATAATGAATTCCAAAAAAAAGAAAATCCGTCCCAACAAGAGAAGAATAAAATGGAAGAATTAAATAATAAAGCAAATGAATATGTAAACCATTATCAAAATCTATTAAAACAAAAAGAAGTAAAAGAAAAAGATATTAATACGAGACTAACTAAGATTAAAGATGATTCTAATAAGAAGAAAACTGACCGTCAAGAAAAATTAGCTGCTAATAAAAAAATAAAAGAGGCGAAAATTATTGCTAATAAAAAAATATCAGATGAGATAAAAAAAGAAAAGGAAGAAGATATTGCAGCGAATATTGATGAAAATGATATGAATATATATGATGAATTATTTGACTTAATGTTAGAATCTCAAAAAATAAAAGAAGATGATATTAGCGGTGGAAGTATTGTTTCATTAAATAATATAAAATTATACGAAAGTCCATTACCGCATCAACGACATATTGAAGCATTAGAAAAGAGTCAACCAAATGATTTATTAATACCTGCACTATTAGAGGGTAAAGAAATAAAAGGCGATGCTTATATAAAAATATTTCATGGACCACCAGGAACCGGAAAAACATATCGTTTAATGCAAGAGTTGATAAAGATCAAAGATGATAAGAAACATAAAAAAATATTAGTATGTGCACCAAGTAATATAGCAACAATGAATATGTATTATAGGGCACAACAATTAGGAATAAAGTCATCATTAGTAATTTCTAATGATAAAATGCCAGAAGATATTAAAAACAATGATATATTTAATGACAAAATAATTTTTAGTACGATATCAATGAGATTTGGTAGCAAGTTAAATAATGTTGAATTTACTACAATGCTTATGGATGAAGCAGCACAATGTATGGAAGCATGGGTATGGGGATTAATGAGACAAGAATTAAAATACATTTATTTAGCTGGAGATCAACACCAGTTACCTGCACTTGTTTCTGAAGATGGTGTTAATTTTAATCATGGTAGAAGTATGATGGCTAGATTAATGTCATTAGGTTATCCATCAGAATTATTAAATACTCAACGTAGAATGCATCCAGATATAGTAGCATTTTCAAATTATAAATATTATGATAATAAGTTAAAAACCTCATATACTAAATTAAAGGATGGAAATGAAAATAGTCCATTTGAGATTATAAATTTACCAAGTATTGAAGAACGAGTAGGTACAAGTTATGTAAATAAGGAAGAAGCAAAAAAGGTTGTTGAATTATATAAGAATTTAAAAACCACTTTTAATGATGTAATAGTAATATCTCCATATCAAGCACAATGTAATTTATTAAAAGAATTACATAAAGATATGAATATACATACAGTTGATTCATTTCAAGGACGAGAAGCAGATGCAGTAATTTTAACAACAGTTAGAACTAAAAACATGGGTTTCTGGCATGATTACAGAAGATTAAATGTAGCGATGACACGAGCCAAACATGTATTGCGAATAGTTGGTAATACCAATTCTTGGGTATCGGGACCATTAAAAGATTTAATAAACTTTAAAAATAAAATATAATGTAATTTAATTATAATGATATATAAAAATTTACTAGTTATAATTTTATTTGTTTTTGTTCTTATTATAATTATTAGAAAAAATAATTTAATTGAAAACTATAAATCATGTAAAGTTGAAAATGAAGATTATGTATTAATTAGACCAAATATATCAAATAACAAATATGTATTAATTTTAGCAGAAGAATTTTGGTTTAAGACCACTATTATTAACAAAGTTACAAAAACAGAAATAAATTATTTATTTAATAAATTACAACAAGAATCTAAATATAATTTTATTATATTAAAAACGCCATTTAATTTTATTAAAACAATTGATAAATTGGGTAAGAATAATATTAGTTTTATTTTTCTATTTCAAGATATTATATCAAATTCATATTTAAATGAGTTACCAATGAAAAAAATAATTAATTATTGTAAAGATTTAGAAAAAAATAATACAATTTTTTATCCAGGCATTGAAGTAACAAATATGTTTGCAAGTAAAAAATATTATAAAATATTAACAGATAAAATGAAATATAGTATATTACCTCATTCAATTACACTAGAGATTAAAAATTTTAATAATAAAAATGATATAGAAAGTACTGTATTAAAATTATATGATATTTCTAAAAAGATGTTATTAAAATTCAAAAAGATAATAATTAAGAAAGGATATAGTTATAATGAACAACAAGTTACTGTTCTTAATACTGACGTATTAAACAACATATCATCATTTACAAAAAGAATATTAGGGTTAGATGATAAAGATTACTTTGATACAGAAACAGATGCTAAAAAATGGGAACAAAATATGAATAGATACTATATAATACAAGGATTTAATAATATAATAAGTTCAACAATAAATGAATATCGTGTATATTTTATTAATGGAATACCGACTTATGTTGGATGGGATGATGAAACACCTACCCAATGTGTATCTGATATGGATAAAAGTAAAATTAATATATATAAAATAAGAAAGTATAAAACAAAAAAACAATTATATGATTACAATTTAATTAATACAGATATAGATATATTAGAAAAATTAAGTCAGATTAATTTAGAAATTGGAAATAAAATTATAAAATTTTCAGTAAAAGTATTTAATGACTTTCTAAAATATTTTTGGAAAAATAAAAAAACTAAATATCCAATACTATTTAGAATTGATGTCAGTTGGGCAGAAGATAGTTTATTTCAAGATAAATACTCAATTAATATAAAAACATTAGATAAAAAAATAAGATTATATGTAAATGAATTGGAAATAGATCCATCAACTTTACTTGATAATCAAATGGTTTGTCAAACAAATTATCAAGTTAATACTAAATATATTCAGAAAGAATTAGGAAATCTAATTCTAAATTATATACAACAAAATACGCTAAAATCCTGATAATTTTTTACCTAATTCTGTTAAATTTGGTCTAGGTATTTTTGGTACATTAGGAATATATTCTTCATTCACATTTGGTACTTTAGAAAATAACTTTGGTCTATGAGGACAATGACTTGTCATATATAGATTAGTTAATGCATCGCGACGTATTTGTAATACTTTATCACTACACCATTCTCGGGGTGTCATACACATATAAGCCACTAGTCTAAAATTTGGTGCCTTTCTAGTTTTTAATGGTTTCATTCCACAGTGTACCGTTCTACTATCCCACAGTACTAAAGAGCCTGCAGATGCTTTTATATTCATTCTATTACAACCATTTTCTTTATAAAAATCTAATTGTTCTTCATTAAGTCTAAACCAATCATTATCTGATGTAATATCAAACTTTGTTCTAATATCTTGGTGATATTTATGAGATCCTTCTAATACAGTTAGAGTAGCGTCACCTTCATTTATATCAAAACCAGTTACAAACCCTTGAACACATTCAAAATCTGGCCTAGTATATGCTGCATCAACATGATACCAGTCGTCGTCGTCATACCAACCTTTACCTGTTATTTCAGGAGGTATATGAAATGACATTGCGTCAAAACTACTGATTAATTCAGTTGGTTCACATGACCATATTTTTGCAAATATATTACTAACTTTAGGATTTTGTCTAATATCCCAAATAAATTGAGAGTGACCTACCGAAAATGTTTGTAATAACATATCGTGACTAGGTAATAATGAGTACCAATTGTCCCATGTATCTGGATCATTTCTGTCTACAGGAATATCCATGTACGATGTTAATTTTTCGATAGTATCCCATACACCTTCTTGCATACGTAAAAGTTCATATCCATCTATTAAATTTGGGATTACTGCTACTCCGTGTGTATCTAACTGGTTTTTTATATTATCTATATGACAATCATATAATTTATATATCATTGTTTTATCGTATTTATTAAGTGTATTATTAGATACACTAGTAACAATTTTATTTAAAGGCTCGTCCATATCCATTATTTAATAATACATGTATATCTTTAAGACATATTATTACTAGATATATTTATTGGTATATATACACATGCTTTAATATCATTACTAGATTTATTAGGTGGAAATTGATTTATACCATTTTTATATATAACATTAAAATTATATGAATTTAATAACCAAGTTAGTATATTAAAAGAATGAAATAAACCGGTATGTATAATTGATTTTTTATTAGTTGTAAATACATTTAATAAAGTATTAAATTCCATAATTTCATCACATATATTTGATATTTCTTCAAGTATATATTTTTTATTATCAAAATAATAACTAATTGGTTTATCAAGTTGATATATTTCTTTTCTTAATCTAATAAATTTATTTTTAATATGTATTAAATTTGTACCCAATCCATTATTATAAATAATTACTTTTTTCATAATAGGATAAAAAATTTTATTATAAAAGTTACCTTCTAACTTAAAGAATTCATTTAACTTATTAATATATTTTATTATTGAATAATTTCTCAATTCTGGTGAGGTATCTGTTTCTAAATTTTCCCAAGAGAATGGTATTAAATATGGTCTAATATCAATTCCATTAATATCTATATTATCTAAAAATAATGTTTTTAAATTTTGAGTATGTGGCGAATTGGGCCATAATTCTTGTAAATTAAAACCGTCTCTTGGAATTTCTTCAAGGAGAATTTGTTGTTCGCTATCTAATGCTTTTTTTAAAAAATCTTTAATATCAATATGATAATCTAAACTATTACTATCACAATATTTTGTATTTGAATGATCATCTGCTAATAGTATTATTATTTTATTATTATTTTCTAGAATTGTTATACCAATATTTCCAGATATTAGCATTTATTATACATTATAAAATATTTTACAATGTAATAATAAAATAATTTAATTAATAATACTTAAAATAACTTAAACATACTCAGATGCAACTTCTTCTTTATTATCATCTGAATCATCTTCGTATTCTTCATCATCTTCGTCTGACCCCTCTTCATATTCTTCATCTGAATCATCATCAATAATAAGTTCGTTATCAGTTGGATCATTCATATCCCATGACTTCATTAGTGGCGAACTAGTATGATAAATCCACCACATTCGCGTAAGCAACTTTCCTAACAATCTTGTCATAGTAATTTGCTTTGTGTGGTAGTAATAATGCTGAATATGTGTTACCTTATCACTAAATTTCATAATATCATTTCTAAGTTCATCAACTTCTTTTTCAGTAGAACGTTTAATCAATCGATTCATACCAATTGAATTAAATACTTTAGAATCAATTCTTTCAGGAATATCAATTCCAATATTATCAGCTATGGTCTTTAGACTATCTAAACTTTTCCGACAAGTCAAAGTATCAGGAGGAAGCAAAAACTTTTCGCCAGTTGGCTCTTTCACATTAATAAAATGTGATAGAAATAATGCAATATCAATTTGTGCTTTTTCTTTGTTAGGATCACTTGTAGAAAATAATTTTGTTAACTCAGGAAGTATAAGTGGCACTGTAATACAATCAATATCATGACGTAGTTGCCAGACCATATTATTATGGTTAATACAATCAGTTGTGATAAAGTCCCATCCTCCGTTTTCTGTCATATTTTCTTTAATATCATTATAAAATGATTCGGATGCTTCATTGGTTATACTATTGTGAAGAAAATTAACTTTTAGATTATCCCAATTTGCATTAATCTTTAAACTAGTTGAAATCTTTTTTGCAACTTCAACACTATAAACCATAGTGTCTGAACCTTTAACCATTGGGAAAGAACTAATGGATAATTCTTTTATTCTATTCCAAGAATACCCAGCAAAAACAACATTACCTTCTTTGTCAAGTCCTCTACGACCAGCGCGACCAGCCATTTGATGATACATCATCGAGTCCAATGTATCTTCACTATGAAGGTCTCGTAACACAACAGTTGTTCTAAATGGCATTGATACACCAAAGACAAGTGATGTATCACTGAATACAATAGCTAGCTTTTTTGCAGAAGCTAATGTTTGAACTAATCTCAAATATGGATCAGGAAGTCCTTTCACATATACGCCAATGCCTCGCCACAACATAATAATTAACCAATGGTATTCTTCACCTGTATTAGGAAAATATTTCTTTAATTTTAGTGCCCATCCTTCAACGAGAGCTTCTGTAAAATATTGGTCTTTATTGATAATGAAATCAACATGAGGTTCATGCATTGCTTCTGTTTCAGGTGCT
>Ga0209534_10001660_pt1 | contig 23037 bp, 18 predicted proteins | sample COG_07_FD_184751 | JGI IMG/M metagenome (GOLD analysis project Ga0209534, IMG submission 184751) | Pelagic Microbial community sample from North Sea - COGITO 998_met_07 (SPAdes) (version 2) | ecosystem: Environmental > Aquatic > Marine > Neritic zone/Coastal water | place: Helgoland, sampling...
GAAGCGAGCCCAATATGGTCCTGTTCCACGAATGGCGAGCGAAGCGAGCCCAATATGGTCCTGTTCCACGAATGGCGAGCGAAGCGAGCCCAATATGGTTCATTTAGGAAGGGGACTTCGCTGGATATATTCCTCGTAAAATATATTTTCTACAGTAGAAATCATATTTTATGTTAAATTACTCTAATGGAAAAGTTTATCTAACAGTAAAAATAAAGATGGAGTGCAAAATCACTAATGGGGCAACTTACTTTGCTGTAAAAGATTGTATGAATACGATTAAAAAGCTCGGGGTGGAAGAATTTGTGAAAAACTTTCCTACAGATGGTTCCACTAATTTTATGACTTCTTTGGATCCTATTATTCTTGAAATATATCGTAACTTGGTTTGTGACTGTCATTCTGGTTCATCGTATGCGTGCACTTTACGTGAATGTCAATATTTTTTGATGTATCCGAAACAATGGCAAGATGTGTTGGATTATTGGGGAGGGGGTATGTGGTATTGATGTTGAGTTCGTTATGATGGTGTCCTACCTTTGGGTGGAATGACTGTAGAATAATATTGTTCATTGCCAGGAGAGAATTTGGTGGAAGGAGGGAGGGGGGTAGGGGGAACCTTTGGGTTCCCCCATCGCAACAGTGATAATATAGACTCAATGTATTTACAGTAATTTATTCTACAGTTAACCCTTAATCGAAACCTTCTATATTTATAATGCAATAATAGATATCCAGAAATGAGTGTGATATCGATGAATGAGTAGGATATCGATATATATGTAATTTGTTCCATTTAATGGTCCTCTATATAACCTGTGGCATGGTCCTCTATGTAACCCACGGCATGGTCAAAGACGGGGGTAGGGGGTCGTTTTTCTCACGAACGCCCTGCTAAAAAAGGCTAAAAAACGCTAAAAAAGGCTAAAAAACACTAAAAACGCTAAAAAACGCTAAAAATAGTATGGATAATTTATTTCCTATCTTTTTATTACAAGCGGGGAAATATATGGCAAGTTGAAAAACCCTCTCTTTAATCCCTGCTAACTAATAAACCTCAAATGTGCGAATTAAGGGTTAAAAATAACCCTTCCTATCAGAATTGGCTAGTAGAGATTACTATGGGGATCGATGGTCTCAAGGTCATGATTTTGACTTTTTTGGTCTCCTACAAAGTTGGTCAATTATAGGATGTAATGGGGAGTAATTCAGGACATTGTGACGCTATAATCCCAATTCCCCCTGGCTCGGCGTGACTACCTCTAAAGGTGGAATAATTATACCCGTCAGCCCCCCTCCCCATAGTCTGCCCGCTAATGAACCTGAAGCAGGGACCTAAGGTGGGGCCATACGGTATTGCAATAGCGGGGGTCCAACTACATTGGTTACAGTGCGAGGGGGTAAAGCAGTTATATTAATAGCTGAGACTATATACGTAGTATATAGAATTCAATGTTTCCCACATTTTTAGCAAGGGGGTCTTACCATAGCGTTGGTCCTACACGTTGGTCCTATCTCAATCGCCCTACTGTATTGACCCACCCTCAGGTTAAATGCAGGTTGGAGGGGGGGGTGGTAGGGACCTGACGGGTTTAATAATGGATTGGGGGATTCCATCCCCCTTACCCCCTGGCTCCGCCAATTGCTGTTCATGTGGGCTCGCTTCGCTCGCCCTAACGTGGAACGGAGGGGTTTAGGGGAACCTTTAGGTTCCCCTGAGGAAGGAAGAAGAATAAAAAAATATAATATTTACGATTTAATTCTTACAAGTTTTTGTTTTTACCCAATATCTAATGCCTTTTGTTTCTTCATCATCACTCCAATCACTCGATGACCTCCTTGACAAGGAAATCTTATTCTGAATACTCTCGTCTTCAATAATCGCAGCATATGAGATAGGTTCAGGACAATAGTTATCAAAACAGTCAAACCCAACTACTGGCTTTTTTTTATCCTCCTTAAAATTAAGGTAAGCTTTGTAAAATACCATCCGTTCCACATGCGATTCGTATAAATCCCCAATCTGTTCTTCAGTGGATGTTTCCAGGTCATAGGAAAATCCTTGAAGAAAAATTGGGTGTTCAAAGTCTAAATTCGTGACTTTGAACACCCCATAAATGACCTTTCGGTCAAGAAGGAATAAACCTTCATAGGTTTCTTCAGACAGTAAAGTCCCAAAGAATCCTCTGGTTGTGAGGAAATATTTATTTTCATATACCCTACATTTTTCATTTTACAACTGATTTACGTTACTGTGGACAGAATTATACGATAATAATTTTCTTACCTAAATAACTTACTCCTACGAAGGAGGTATCCACTTTCATGGGTCACATAGTTAGTGGGTTTAGGGTATTCAGGAAACTCTGCTTTAGATTTGTCTCCGAATTTACCGTAAGCGGTATATTCATCACAGACAATATAACCCTCATTTTTTTTATTAATAAACCGTATTGGGTTACTGGTATTGGTATGTAACAAAAAGTTAAACATAACCAATTTGGGATATGTTCCCAACCAGAAAACCGGTTTTAAAGGCTGGATTTTATTATTTGATGACCACCAAGCATCCAGGATGCTTTTATTGTGGTATATCGTAATGCCATGGCCTCTACGGTGTTTATCACCTTTATGATGTGAACCATAATACGATCCATAATCATTTCGAATATCTGGATTATGTAAATCAAACTCGTATAAGGGAAGGTTGGTTTCTATTCCATTTACAATTGAGGGATTACCATCCCCCATACCCCCTGTTCCACTATCTTCTACAAAGGTGGACATTCAAGTGGTTTAAAAAACAAGGAGGGTGGGAAATTCATCCCTATACTCTACAATAGAAGATGAATGTAGTCATTTAGGAGGGGACTTTGAGAGATGTATTCCCAAAGGTGAGTGTAATCCACCAATGATGAGATATAAAGATATATTACCGATGCAATGATGAATCAAATTTTTTGGCAAAAATGGGTCTTACTTAACTATATTCTACAGTATAAAAATTAGTGGTATAAGGGGGTAATTGTTAGGATCTACTGTTAGTGGAAGAGAGGGGGATACATCCCCCTGCCCCCCTGTTCCACGAAGGGAAAAGATTAAAGTAGGGGGATACATCCCCCTGCCCCCCTGTTCCACGAAGGGAAAAGATTAAAGTAGTCATTTAGGGGATTTTGGGATTGGATTACTCCTTAGGCTCGCTTCGCTCGCCGAAAGGTCGATGAATCGACCAATCATATAGGTGATAATATCTCCCCCTCGCCTCATTGATATGTCTACAGTAGAATAATATATTTTGTATACCTGATGATGTGTCTACAGTAGAATAATATATTTTGTATACTTTGAGAGAACCTTGGGTATGGTCTTTTAGGAAGGGGCTTCAGGGGGATGTATCCCCCGATTGAAGGATTAGATATGGAGAAATGAGTGTGATATTGATTAATGGGTGGGGGATACATCCCCCATACCCCCCTGTTCCACGATGGGCGAGCGAAGCGAGCCCTTATGGAAGATTCTATATTATGACCCAAAATTATATGGTTCATGTTGCGAAACATTATTTATTCTGTAGTATGGTCCAAATATAGTTCGTATTAGGGGATAACTCCATTGTTCCATGGGCGAGCGCAGCGAGCCCCAAGGATGTATCTACAGTAGAATAAAATATATTTTGTATACTACTTTGAGAGAACCTTAGGTATGGTCTTTTAGGAGGGGGCTTCGGGGATGTATCTACAGTAGAATAAAATATATTTTGTATACTACTTTGAGAGAACCTTAGGTATGGTCTTTTAGGAGGGGGCTTCGGGGGATGTATCCCCCGCCCCCGGGTAAAATTGAAAACAACGATGTATAAATATAATTACAATTACAATTACAATTACAATTATACAATTACAATTATGGATGACCTTTCGATTCTTACTTTTTACAAACTTTGTAGTGATTGCAATCTACCTGGTCTCATTGAGTCCTTTGGTGATTTATCCGATAATACGAATATTGAAATGGATTTTGCATATTACATGGTGATTACATCCGGCTCCGCCGATTGTTATCATTTTGACGTGGAACGGAGGGGTGTAGGGGAACCTTTAGGTTCCCCTCCCTTACTACAATGGTTACTCAAATTAGATCCTACTATCCATCATGACTCGATTGTCGATGATTATATGGCTGACGAACGTTTTCCTAATGATGCTTTACATCTTGCATGTGTCGCTGGTCATTACAATGTTGCTAAATGGCTTTTTCAACAATTTCCTTATTTATCCAGTTTCAAAAACAGGGATATTCATCCACCTGGGGGATACATCCCCCATACCCCCTCTTCAAAGAGAGAACAATTTGAATTGCTCTTTAGGGAGATTCGATTAGGCTGGAAGAGGGGGATACATCCCCCTACCCCCCTGTTCCACGATGGGCGAGCGAAGCGAGCCCCATTGATATGTCAACAGTAGAAGAAAATATGTTGTATACAGTGGTGAACCTGGTGATGTGTCTACAGTAGAAGAAAATATTTGTTCGTATTAGGCAATGTTATGGAGGAAATAGATATGGAGAAATGAGTGTGATATTGATTAATGAGTGGGGGATACATCCCCCAAACCCCCTGTTCCACGAAAGAACCTTGGGGGGTGGTCCTTTAGGAAACCTTGGGGGTGGTTCTTTAGGAAACCTTGGGGGGAGAACCTTGGGGGTGGTTCTTTAGGAAACCTTGGGGGGGAGAACCTTGGGGTGGTTATTTAGGAAACCTTGGGGGAGAACCTTGGGGGGGAGAACCTTGGGGTGGTTCTTTAGCAGGGGGCTTGGGGGATGTAACCCCCATGTGGAACGGAGGGGGCTTGGGGGAACATTTAGGTTCCCCTTTAGGGAGATTACCTACTCCTCGGCAATACGCGGAGCAGGGGGTTTGGGGGATATATCCCCCTTTTTTTTTTACCTTTTCTTTTTATTATGTTCGCTATTTTCGTTTCCGGCGGCGCAGGGTTCATTGCTTCTCATTTTATTACTGCTTTCCATTACGCTTTTCCTTGCACTCATATCATAAACTATGATGCTCTTTTTTACTCAGGTAACGTCTTAAATGTAGATGCTTCGGTTAGGAACTCTCCCTTTTATCACTTTTATGAAGGAAATTTAATTGACACTGACCACGTCTTAGAAATTTTGAAATTTCATAAAGTTGATGCAGTAGTGCATTTTGCAGCTCAGTCTCATGTTCAAAACTCTTTTGATGATTCTTTAGTTTATACAAGAGACAATGTTTTCGGAACACATTCTTTACTTGAAGCCTGTAGAAAATATGGTAATATCTCTCGGTTTATCCATATTTCTACCGATGAAGTTTATGGTGAATCCTCTTTAGCCGATTCCAATAAAAAAAACGAAATGGACGTTTTATGTCCTACAAACCCATATGCAGCTACCAAAGCAGCAGCTGAACTTATAGCCAATTCTTATCGCTTCTCTTTTAACATGCCCATTATTATTACTCGGGGAAACAATGTGTATGGTCCAAACCAATACCCTGAAAAATTAATCCCACGTTTTATTCAACTTTTGAAACAAAATAAAAAAGTCACTATTCAAGGAGATGGGTCTAATGTTAGAGCATTTTTACACGTCAGTGATGTAGTAGAAGCAATACTACTAATTTTACAAAAAGGAGAAATAGGAGAAATTTATAATATTGGTAGTGATGATCATGACGAATATACTGTTATGGATATCTCTCAAAGATTAATACGCATGATTCATAATACAACTGACTATGACAATCATATCGAATATATTCAAGACCGCCCCTTTAATGACAAACGATATTACATCAGTAATGATAAAGTAAAACAACTCGGATGGGAAATTAAGAAAACTTTTGACGAAGGACTTAAGGAATTGGTGGCCATCTAACAGGTGGGAGCCACAATAGAGGTTCCATTGTAAAAAAAAGGGGGATTACATTAATTTTTAAAAATATCTATCTATCTATCCATCTATTACTATTGTAGAAGAAGGTCTTAGTTGCTGCAATTCGTCTTCTGATACGTTTCCTCCACCAATGTGATCACTTACTTTCTGTATAGCATTTATGCCCCGTATATTTATGCTTTGACAATGTTTTATTACCGCTCTATTCATCACATCAATATTTCCAGTCAATGAACGAATCTTCTGTCGACAGTATGGGCATTTACGTTTCACACACATATTATTATTACGCTTAAGTTCAATCGATATTTTCATTATACAGTCGACACAAAGTTCGTGACCACAATCCGTTTTACACATATTTGTAACGGAAATATCTTCATAGCAGATACAGCATTCCTTTACACTATGGTCGTCTTGTTTGGACGGTTCAAATGAAATAAGTGGAGGAGGTTTGGGGATTTTTGAATAAATTGTATTTATAAATGTTTCTCTATTTTTTACATATGCATGTCTCATGGTATTTATTTCTTTTAACTCTTCTTGTATACGAGGCCCACTGTTACGTATTTCGTGCTGTTTGCGACGACACTCCATAATACGCTTTTCCAACTCACGTATTTCTTCTTCTATAGAATCAACACGAGAATCCTTGGTTCGAAATTCCTCTTTCTTGTCCCTTATTTTTGCATCAAGATCTTTGATTTTAGTAAGGTAAGTTTCCGGTAATTTTTTCAAAAGGTTTCTTCTATCGTCGGCACCAATGAAGTATTTAATTGCTGGAATCTCTCCACAAGCATTTATTGTTAATTTCTCATAGAATGATCCAAGATTAATAGAATTTAATATGTATTGATTATACATTAAACTGCTACTTTCGAGATAATCCAATTGGCTACTCATATTGATACAATATTGGTCGGCCATAGAAAGTAAACGAAGATAAACCTTGCTTCGTTTTCTCTCGTCAGAATCATTTTTGCTTATATTAAAATTAAACCATAATGATTTATTTAACTTACCAATGATAATATTCAAATGATGCTTGGGCATGTTTTGAATGAAGGATGGAACAGGTGTGAGCACATTTTCCAAGGCAGTAGATGAGTCCCGATACATTTCCATAGACTCCAATACTTTTGGTGTTAGTGTCATCTCATGGTTACTTCTTTCTACAGCATTCCATGAAGAACGGACCTCATCTGTATACGTCCACTTGTGTTCGTAGTAACCATTTACGATTACAAGCAACATCTTGTAGCAGCGTTGAACGTATAAGTCCATAATATTGTCAACCATTAAGCAATTCGCTCTGGTATGGCCTTCTTCTCTGCAAACTCCACAACGCATCTTTCTTTCTCTCTCTCTTAAAAATTCAAAACAACAAATTAGTTAGTAATATTAGTAGTAAGGGCGATTCAATGACTTGAATACTTATTGAGAGATTTTTTTCTTTGATTTCTGATATTCAATTTCATGGATGCCAAAGAGACCCCTTCTAAATGAAATAAAAAAAAGACTACTTAAATCTTAACTAAAAATGGTTATCCCCCTCTTCAAAGTCCAAGTCCACTTATTACATTATTGACACGGTATTTATGACGGTATTGTTGCACAGCGTTTAACATTTCTTGAACATCACCCGAGAGTTTGGTAATATTTGTTCTACAACAAGGACAAGGAATCTCGGATAAGCTTGCAGTAGGACAAGTTATATTGAGCATACAAGTCATGCAACAACGATGGTTACAGTTGGTTTCTATCATACGAACGGTGTTTATTTCATCGTAACAAATGGGACATTCGGTATCAATGTTGGTGGCCATTGCTTTTTGTTCAAAATGAATAGGGCATGTAGTATTGAAAAGGGAATGGAGTTCTTGTTCCAATCGTTGTTCTGACCTTGCCAGTAAGTCAAATGTTTCTGTGCGTTCTTCTAAAAGCGAATCTAAATCATCTGTGGCTTTTCTAAGTGATTCTTGTAAAAATCTTATGGTAACTTTACAATCATGTATTTTTTTATCAAACACACGTTCACACTCATTACGGGCATCATTGACTTGGCTCGTTATATTTTCTCTCATGGCGTTTTTCAAAGCATTTAACTTCTCTAAACGAGGTTGGTTTGTAATTGTGCATAGGAATTTATCAAAGTGACAGTTTTCATCGGATGTATTTTGTAAGTAGAAAATAAGGTCTTCATTAATCTTAGAGCTTTTTCTGGTAAAATCGTGGTCGTATAAAATCTTATGGTCAATGTTGGTATTTCTATAAAACTTTTTAAAATATTCTTTATCGGATTCAGTTTCAAAGTATTTATCGGCTATTTTCTGTATAACCATTTCTAATGCCAAATTGGGCTGATCACGATTTTCCACTAATATTGGAAAGTAACCATCCATAAACGACATGTGTTCAGCAGACATGGAGACCAAATTCTCATCATGGTCATAATCCCATCCAGTGCGATAAAACTCATTTATGATAATAATATAGGTCGGTTCTACAGTAGACATGAATAAATCACGTTTGCGAAGTGCACTCTTCATAGTTTCACAACTGGAACGATTATGTCCCGTTTTTTTGCAAAAGCTACAAGAAGGAGGTCTTCTGGTTTTTCTGGATTGAGTTTGAATAGTATCGGCAGCAACTTGAGCTATCATGATTATGGGACACAAAACAGTAAGTAAATATAAGGTTAATGTTTTGGTATATATGTATTTATTTAGTAAAATGAGAACACGACTAAATTTCAATTTTTTGGTTGAGTGTGGGTTGAGTATACAGGTCGCTTCGCTCGCTGAAAGGTCGGGCCGAAGGCCCGACCAATCGTTTGGTCTTTAGAAGGCACCCAAGGGGAGGATGAACATTATATATACCTATAGTCGCTCGCTACGCTCGCTCCGTCTGACCGTCCATGTATTATGATTGGTCGATGTATCGACCTTTCGGCGAGCGAAGCGAGCCTTATACTAATACACCAAACTTAAAATTCAATGTTGTGGTATTGATGATTAATAATACTAAAATATTCATCTCCATCTAAATCTTGTTGTTTATTGGGAGGATGTGGTTTGAATAATCCACTCGGTTTGGATGGTATTTTTACTAAAGATCCTAAATAATCAGGTTTAATCTTAAATAATGGGAACCCTGCTTGGTCTCGCTTCGCTCGTCCTTCTTTCGAGTCATCTATATACAGTTTACTGCTGTAGGAATCTATCAGTTTTTCTCTCCTAAACAAGGAACAGAAGGTAAACATTTCTTCCGTCTTCACCAATTCGATTTTGTTATATCCCATGGACAAATACGATTCTGGTAATTCTTGGATATACAACTTATTTTTCATAAAGTAATTACGTGCATTTTTTTCTTTTGATGATTTTGCAACTTCCCAACAATTTTCTTCTACGCTATTTTCGTCTTCATATTTAAAAAAAATACTGTATATTTTATCAGATGCAGTAGGTGAATTCATCTTAACATATATTTGGCCAATATTTTTATTCTTTTTTCCTATCTTATTTTTTTCACTCGGTTATTTCTTGAATACGTATTTTTTTACGCATTTGTTCTTCTTTTTCAAATACGTAGAGTTTACAGTAGAATGTATCGTATTTTTTATATTTTTCAGATAAATACGCTTGGGTCATCCATTCTAATTTTTCTATATATACAGTGACCTTTTCGTTTATACTTTCAGGTTCGGTCAATACGATTGCCTCATATTTCCTTTCCACTATAGTTGGGTCCGTTGTTACTTTATGCAGTATATGTGCATTGGATTGGATTCTTCGTATGGTTTTCATTTGGCGATTTAGTTCTGGTAGTTCCATTACTTGTTGATTGTAGAAATCCGTGACTTGTGGTCTCAGTTTAGGAGGATTCAAGTGTTTCTTCACCCAAATGATTTGATTCAATAAATCCACCATTCGACGTATAGGACTTGTAAAGTGCACATATTGATTGAATCCCAATACATCATGTTGTAATTCATTGACTTGATTCGTGGTTCCATCTTGCTGTAGAGAAATATATTGACCCGACATCTGTTGTTCCCAGATTCGTATAAACGATGGCATTGTGGGAGGCAATCGTCCGGATGCCTCCACCTTTGATTGAACTGCTCTAAATATTCCCATTTTCTCGAACTTCATGTGTTTGGCCACATAATAATTCATTTGGGTCATCCAATAGGCTACCACTTCATGACTGTCTTTTACATTTTTATCCATTTTTTGTGTTAATGTTTTTAAATCTAAATATGGTTTAAATTTCAATAATGACCGTTCTTCATAATCAAAATTATTGGATACTTTGATAACACATTGATTCAATGCAGGTCGTAATGCATCTAAATACTGTATGTAGATTCCTTTATTGGGATGTTCTACTACACTGAATTCCATGACAAATGCAAACCGTAGATGGTGTTGGTCCAGACTACATAATTGTTCACCAATCAGTGTCGGCAACATGGGTCTTTTCATTTCTGGGAAATAAATTGTAGAAATACGGTTTCCTATTACATCCCACAATCCCATTGCATCTAACCATACCCACACATTAGCAATATAGACACTTACAGTGTGCTCTGTTATATCACCTTTATCTTTGGTGACCATGGACAAGGCATCATCACGGTCTAAACAACCTTTAGGATCAATAGTAAAAATATCTTTTCGTTTTTCATAATTCAAAATATCTCCATATTGACTGGGGTTCTCTCGAATGGTATTTACATATTGGTCCATTGAATTTGTTTTCAATAGTTCTTTCACTTTTGCTATAGATGGTGTAATGGATTGGTGGAGATTTTTACAGTAGAGTTGGTATTCATTGAACGATGGTAAATCATAAGTATCTCCGATATTTTGAGACAAAATTCCACACGGATGTTTATCATTCCAATGATGAAAGTAAAACGTCACATATTTATTTTTGAAATTCTTTTGAAACCCCATGGGCATGTCATATGGAACCAAAAAGTAAGGAAGTTTAGGATCATTTGGTTTACATTTATAATACAAACGTTTTTTGTTTTCCGTGCGGCCATATGTTCTATTGTTTTCGAGTAGTAAAATACCTGGTATATTTTTATTTGCCCGCAATGGAGATTCAACCAGAGCAAATGATTCAGTAGAATTAGTATTTTCCAAAGTAAACACATCGTCATGAAATAACTTCAATGCAACGGGGGTGCATATTGTATTGGTTTCATGAGTTTCCACTGCTGTAGAAATATTATTCTGATTCTCATTGTAGCTCCAATCTTTATAATCACGTGATTGAATTTGACAAGTATATTGCTTCATTTTTTATATTACAGTAGGTATAGTTATAAATATATTTAGTCGAACCTATTTAATCAATTTTTTACAACAATATAAAAGTTTCGTTCTCTCTATATTTATATTTGAAAACCCTTTTCATTTTTTATATTTGAGAGAACCCCCACCCCCATCAAATCCACATGAGTTCATTACTGGCTAAAAAGAAGAAGGCCATGCAATATTCCACAAAAGTCAATACATTAAACACCCCTTATTTAGTTATTGTAGAATCCCCTTCTAAATGTGCTAAAATAGAAAAGTTCTTGGGAATGGAATACAAATGCATCGCATCAAAGGGCCATATACGGGAATTAACCAAAGTAGGAACGAAAAAACAACATTATTCACCCACCTACGATTTAATTCCAGAGAAACTCTCTCATGTTTCCTACATGAAATCCATTGTTTCCCAGTTTTTACCGGGTAATGTGTATGTAGGAACGGACGATGACAGAGAAGGAGAAGCAATCGCTTGGCACATTTGTATGGTATGCAATTTAGACCCATATAACACCAAACGAATATTATTTAATGAGATCACCAAAAGTGCCATTCAAAAGGCAGTAAGTAGTCCATCTACAGTAAGAATGAATATAGTTCGTGCACAACAGGCTCGTCAAGTATTGGATAGGATGATTGGTTTTAAAATCAGTCCCTTTTTAACTAAAATGATAGCACATGACAATGGTAAATTTCTCTCGGCGGGTAGATGTCAAACTCCTACATTGCGGTTGATTTACGATAAACACGAGGCCTCTAAAGAAAAGACTTTAGAAGTAAATCACAAAGTTCGAGGAACATTTTTCCAAGACCCTTCTAAAATCCAAGGAACTTTAGACAAAACTTTTCCTACAATCGAAGATGTTGATGATTTTTTCCAAAAATCTAAATCTTTCTCTCACATTTTCCATTTAGAACTTCCAAAAGAAAAAACTTTAGCATGTCCTAAACCATTCAATACATCTTCATTACTACAGTTTGCATCATCGCAACTCCACATAAGTCCCAAACGAGTTATGGAGTGTTGTCAAACACTTTATCAAGATGGCCATATTACCTACATGAGAACTGACAGTAGAGAATATGCTAAAGAGTTTTTAGATGGAATGAGAGAATTTTTGCTAAAGTCCTACAACGAAAGTTATTTAGGCGATTTCTCTCGGATCATGAACAAAGATGATAAAAATCCCCATGAAGCTATTCGTGTTACTGATTTAGAAACAAAAGAAATAGAATACAAGGATAAGAAAATAGTAGACGTATATCGTCTATTGTGGAAACGAACAGTAGAGAGTTGTATGTCACCATATCAATACAATGAATATAAAATCCTAATCGAAGCACCTTCTGAATCCCATTACAAAGGAACTGTAGAAGAACCTGTATTTTTGGGTTGGAAGAGAGTATCCATGAATCAACAATCCCTAAAGTCTATGCAATTGGAGACAAGGAAGAAAGTCGAATATTGGAAACACTATAATAAAAAGGTCATTCCTTTCCATAAAATAGAATCGACTTTATCTGTTACAAATCGAGAGAAGCATTACCAAGAGTCTGGATTGATTCAAGCATTGGAATCTCTCGGTATTGGCCGACCTTCGACTTATAGTATGTTAGTGGATACCATTCAAGAACGGAAATATGTTTCTAAAGAAGACATCGATGGAGAAGTGTATAACTTTGATGAAAAAACCCTGAGTTATCCAGATACAATCGAATCAAAACGTGTTAGTGCAAAATACGGAGGTGCTAAAAATCAGTTGTGTATACAACCAATAGGAGTGCAAAGTATTCAAGTTTTGTATGAATATTTTCCTACTTTATTTGATTACGCTTACACAGAAAAAATGGAAAATGAATTGGACCGTATTGTGCACGATGATACTGTAGAATGGTATAAAGTATGCGAAGAATGTGAACAGGTTATTCAAGGTTGTATGAAACCATTACAAGCTAAAATGAGACAAGTATATTCGATTGATGATGAACATGAATTATTATTTGGTAAAACGGGTATTGTAGTAAGAGTAAAAGGAACAAAGAGTTTTAAAACAGTGAAACCCGACTTCAATGTAAATTTCGAAGAATTAGAACAAATGGATTTGAAAATAGAAGATATTGTAGAACTCCCTAAAGATTGTTTAGGAAAATATGAAGAGGAATCCATGTTTTTGAAAAAAGGGCCATATGGTGCATATGTCGAATGGGGTAGTAAACGTGAGAATATTGACAAATTATTGAAAACCAATAAGATTACTTTGGGCGATGTTACTTTAGAAATGATTCGAGATTATTTAGAAAAAACCAAATTGAGAGAAAACCCGATGGTATTGCGAGTATTAAACAATCATCTATCAGTCCGTAAAGGAAAGGGCCGTAATAAGAATTATATTTTCTACAAGACGGAAAGTATGACAAAACCAACCTTTCTAAATATTCGTAAATGTCCACATGATGTATTGAAAGACAATAGTCAAGATATTGTGTCTTGGGCTGTAGAACAACTCAAAATAGATTAGAAAAAATAGAGTATAATCATATAGTAAATGAGTGATATATTCGAAGATAAAACGTGGAAAGACACCGTTTTTGATTCAAATGCCAGACAAAAATATTTCTACAATGCATTTGAAAAAAACGATAGAACGCGGGTGTTTTATTATATTATAAGTATCATTCTGTATATTATCAGTTTTAAATTTTTACTTGACCATCGGAATGCAACCTATATTTCCTATATTTTTACTTTTATCATTAATGTATTATCCCCATTTTTATGGATAGAAGATTATTTGAAAATACGCTCTATTGCAAGCGAATCTGCTCTACTGCTGTATAAAACAATTGGAATCGCATTTGGTTGTATATTAACTTTTGTTGGACTATTTTTAGTATTAATCACCAATGATTTAGTGCGTAAAATTAAATTAGGAGATTTCCGTAAGAAAAGGGCGAACGAAGAAGAAACCCGTGACCCGATTAATAATATTTATTTAAAAGATGACCATAAAAAGAAACAAAATGACAAGGTAATTTTAGCAACTTATATTTATATTGTGGTTTTCATTTGGAGTATGTTGGGAGAAACATTTAGCAATAGCACTTCATTTGCCAGTTATGATAAAACCAATATTGAAGTATCTGGATTCAGTAAAATAATAGGATGGTTATTGGACCAACCGTATTACTTTGCGAAGATTGCGGATGACTTTATTCATTCTTGGTCGGATATGATCGAAATCCCTAAATTAGTGAAAGGATTATTGGTCTACAGTATTGCTTTTATCATTCTTCTCTTTAGTGCGTTTTTGCGTATTACTCCTCGACCTAAAAATAAGGATGGAACCTTAGGATTTTATCCAAAAGTAATGGACCGATTTAGTGTAGTAGGAATCGGTAATGTATTTACAGAAATTTATGATCGTAATCATAAGCAATATCGTTCATTTGTATTGGCTGTATGGTCACTACTATCCACGATTTTATTGAGCATATGTATCAACAATATTGGAATCAGCGATTTATTATTAAAAGGAATTCTGATACTGATTAGTTTTGTAGGTAGTTTGGGACTATTCTTTGGTATTGGTAGTAAAGCCGATGCATATGAAACAAAAAGATGGGTATTGAGTTTATTGTGTTTCCTATTAGCAGCATTAGGAACACCAGTAGCATATGGTATTTTTCAACTCTTAAATAAAGTAGAAATCGTGTCCACATTATTAACAGTAATTCTTACTCCAATCACTATTGGTGCCTTATTATTTGGAAGTATTGGTGCAGGAATAGCTGCAGCTGTAAATTCTAGTGAAGATACCCATGCCCCAGTAGGTATAATTGGTGGTGCATGTGCATTATTTGGTGCATTATTTGGTGCAATATATAGTGCTATAATGGGCGGCAAATTGTTGCCTTATTTTAGCAGCAGCAACAGTTCTGATTTGCAGAATTATTTTTCAAGACATTTGACGAGCACCGATAATAGGGGTGCATATATCATGCCAGTAATTTTCGTTGCAATCTTTTTCACAATGACTATTTTTATTAATCTCAATATGGCAACATTTATGAATAAAAAATCCATCAAAATGTTTATTGCAACTCTTATTACTATGGCAGTATCATTATTTGTAGCCTATTGTTCCTTGTATAATGGTTTCTCTCATTTGTATACTTTCATCAAATCCATTTTGGAGTTCACTATTGTGGTTCCCATGCCATTGGTCACAATCATTGTTTCTTTGGTTCACGTTGCTTATTCAATGACCAATTATCGTAAATTCAAACGCAGATACAATACAGATAAATAAATGCGGTAAATAAACATAAATATTTCCTTTTTTCAATGTAAAATGAAATATTATGAAACAACATTTGAGGAATATGTGTATAGTGTTCAAAAGTATAATTTCCATCCCGAATTGACACATTACCAAACACATCTTCCAAAACAAATCCAAGATTTCCCCAATACTATTTTCTACGGTCCATCGGGTGTTGGGAAATATAGTCAAATGCTAAACCTATTGTATCCATATAGTCCTTCCAATTTCAAATACGATAAAAAGGTCACAATCGGCAATGACAAACCCGAGAAGAAATCCAAGTCCACAACATCGAGCAGTAGTAGTAAAAGTGTGTCCGTATCCAAAAAGCCCGATTATTTATACCGTATAAGTGATATTCATTATGAAATTGATATGGCTATGCTGGGATGCAATCCTAAATCCTTATGGCACGAAATATTTTTCCAAATAGTGGATATCGTTTCGGTGAAACCCAATAAGACTGGTATTATAGTATGTAAAAACTTCCATATGATCTACAATGAGCTATTAGATGTGTTCAATAGTTATGTTCGACACCCATTCTACAATATTCATATTAAATTCGTATTACTAACCGAGCAAACCAGTTTCATTCCAGAATCCTTGATTAAAAACTTTATGATGATTCCAGTAAAAAGACCGACTGTAGAAAATCATATTAATGTAATGAAACATCAGAACCGTTCCTTCTACGGTAATATGAATGGGTTTGGTTTTACAAATGGAGAGAAGAAACGTTTAACATCGAACCTACAGACAATTCAGTGCAATTCGATTATAAACTTGAAGGAACTTCATATTATCAAAAAAACGGATATTGAGAATTTTCCTGAAGATGTATTCAATATTATCACCGATGCAATATTAAGCAAAATGCTCTCTCCTGAGACAATTAAAATACAAGAATTCCGTAATGATTTATATGATTTGTTAATTTACAACATTGAAATCACGGATGCACTTTACTATATTCTCTCCTTTCTATTGGAAAACAAAGTTCTGAATGAAAAATCAGTGCGATTGATTTTACGTGAATGTTTTACTTTTCTAAAACACTACAACAATAATTATCGACCTATTTATCATTTAGAAAACATTATATTTTTTATTATTGACAAAATTCATTTCAATAGAACTTTAGAGTAATTGGTAAACCAATGAACTATCATATTGCATGTGAACGCTTGCAATTGGATCCATATAGTATTCATGATCAAAAGAGAATCAAAAAGCAATATCATTTACTGGCATTGAAATTCCACCCCGATAAAAATAAAGACGAAAATGCACATGACCATTTCTTGGAAATCCAAGAGGCTTATCACTTTTTAATGAAAACGAATCATAAACCTGAAATCCCGCCATACGAAGCATTTGTTCGATTTTTCAAAGGGACTTTAGATGAACAAACTCGTGACGATTATTTACATGGAGCTTTAGACAAAATTCTATCCATATGTGAAAAACAAGCCATACAAATTATTGACCATGTGCCCTATGCGAAGTTTCAAAAAATATATAACATCGTGACAAAATATAAACATATTTTTGCACTATCGCCCGAATTTTATAAAGCCATGGAAAAGCGAGCCATATTTTGGTTTAGTCAAGGGTCTTTAAAAAAGAGAACAGGGTCACCTGACATTGAAGAACCCGAAACAAATCCAATGAATGATTTCTCTACGACAAATACCAGTAACAGACATACTCGTCAACCATCCAATGCCTCCATGTCTCAAGATGATATTTTTACTGATTATAATTTTGAAATGACCGAATCTGAACTGGATGCATCTTTTAATGAGACCATGATTTTACGCCCTAATTTGGATGACGTGATTATAGATAATGTTTATAAATGTCACTATACTGATGTGGAAACCACCACTAAATTATCATCACCGTTGTATATTCCTTTATGGCACCATGAGTTGACATATGACCGTAAGAATAATACTGATTTGACTATTAAAATATTGCCTAAATTACCATCATCCAACTATTGGATTGACGATGATAATAATTTGCATCAACGAATAGAATATACATTAAGTGAATTATGGGATTGTGCAGTAGAGGAACGGTGTTTGGAAATATACTTTGCGAAAAAACGTTTTTTGTTTTATCCTCACGAAATTAAAATTAATAGTTATCAAACATGGACATGGGAAAATGAAGGCATATCACGTATAAATATGAATAATATTTACGATGTTTCGAAACGAGCTGATGTTGTATTACATATTCATATTACTGGATTAATTTAAAAATTTTATTGCATTGCTATCCGAACTGCTTCGGGATAAAGCATCTCTCTATCCTCTGGATCTTTCTGCTTATTTGCTTCGTTATGCGCCTTTACAATACTTAAATAGCATCTTTTAGCAGTATGATAATTATCGTAAGCCCAGTATAATTTTGGGAACATAGCCTTCGTTGTAGTGTTTTTAAGGTAATGCCAATTGTAAGTGATAGTGGGAATTTTTTCCCTGTAGTGAGGTAATACAAGCCAGCATGGTTTATCTTCTTTGCTGAACAAATGACTCTCTGCAAACACTTTTACAGGTGAAAAACCAGTAATATAGTTTCCTATAGTAAGTAAGTCGATTGTTATAAAATGAAATCATTTTTAAGTTTTTCCTTGACTTACCTCGTTTACTATAGATAACATGCCAAAAAGTCCTCCATCCTAGCACTGCATACATACGCTCGAAATAGCCTGCTTGGTCATATTCTTTTTTGACTATTGGAATATCTCTTGGAAATATAATGTATAGCTTCCCTATCGCTTTATAAGGATTGGCGAAAAGATAAGACTCAACTCTCAACATCAAGGTTTTGCCGTCGGAATCTTTGATATCTTTTAAAAAGAGAAATTCATCAAAGATTCCATCTAAATTCCTTGCATCTCTCCATCTAATGTTTGCTAATTTCCATTTTTTTAGAACACGAAGGTTCTTCTCTTTCTTTAGCTCATCCAGTGAAGAGTTCACTGGATGATAATTAATACTTTTCTTATCACTAAACAAGTAAAATACTTTTTCCTATCACATTATGTTAAAAAATGAAAAATCGAATGAAATAGTAGAAAAATGTAAAACTTACATCAGTGTATGGTTTCTTGTTTTCCTCCAATAACAATGTTTTGCGATTATCAAACTAAAATGAAAAATGTAAAAATTATTAAAATCGTAATAATATTTTTCCACATACATATTTTTACCTTGAGTTTTTTCTTAGCATGGATATTATCTTCACTTTCAAGTGAACTTTCACTTACATATCCACCTTGACTTTCACCATATCCATCTTGACTTTCACTTCTTTTTCTTTTCATCTTTTGTATTGAATCATCTAAAAAATTCATCAGTTCGGGATTGTCATTCAATATTTTAATAACACTCTTTAAACCCTCCAGTGACTTTTGTTCTAACATAACAGGTGTAACATTCTCTGAATTAACAGGTGTAACCTTCTCTGAACTAACAGGTGTAACGTTCCCTGAACTAAAATGTGTTACGTTCTCCAACCGACTAGATGTCTCTTCATCTTGTGTCAAATCAATCGACACAGAAGATATTTGCGATGGTGGCAGTGATGTATGATTCTGATGCTGCTGCGTTGGAGGAGTATAATTTGATTCATTTCTTTCCAACTCTCTGGTGCGTTCTACTTTGATATTATACGGATTCATTGTTGCTTTTGAGTCGGTAGAAAGTAGTAGAAGTAAAAAATTATATATTTTGTTGTAGAAAAAAATGTGTTAGTAGTTGTTTATTTTGTTAATGTCTAGTTTAGAGGATTAGGTCTTTGTAAAACATTCCTGTATCTCTATGTAGAATGGGATAATATAGTTGTATTAAGACCCCTTCTTTAAAAATTTAGCAGTTTCTCCAGTTAGACCTGTCGTTCCAGTTAGACCGATCTGATTCTCCAGAAATGTCTGGTTTTGATGAATAGGTCTCTGTAATCCCTCCTCTTATGATTATCTACTATTGGATAATATGGATTACTACAAGACCCCTCATTTGGAAAATTTTACTAACCCTTATCCAAGTATCGAACCCGCAAAACTGGATTCCGGAGCGTTTTACCACATTTCAGAGATAAAAACCAAAACATTACTTATAGAGAGCAATAGAGGATTTTCTCTATAGGAAGGAAATAACTAACCCATTGAAAAAATGATTTAACCCTTTCTAATTGGTTACGTATATTTAGACAATAGCATCTACAGTAGAAGGGTAAAATACAATATTTATTTGTTACAGTAAAGGTATAATATGTATTGGGTATTATTTGTATTGTTCGAAATCATTTTGTTTTTGTTTCCCGCATTTCCACCTGAATTATGGATGCGACTTCTTGTATTGTTCATTTATGTTGTAGGTCATGTATTGGGAGTGCAAACCAAATACAAACATTTTAAGCATTCTATTTTAGAAACGGAAAATACATCGACTATCCCCACTATTCCCGGAAGGGCGAGCGAAGCGAGCCCTTGAGGAAATACCTTTTTGTCGATACTATAAGAGGCTCGCTTCACTCGCCGAAAGGTCGATAAATCGACCAATCAAAATCTACTTAAATACTATAATGTCAAACTCAAAGACGTTAAAATCCAAATCCAAACTAAATACGAATACGAAAAAATGTAAACAATTTGCAAAAAAAGAAGCAAATAAAGATGTAAAGCGACTGAAAGATTTATTTAGGAAAACATTGAAAATAAAAGTTGGGAAAATTTTGTCAAAAAAAATGCCACCTGCTTTTGAAAAAAAAATGACTATAATTTTATGCAATCCAGGATGTAAAAATTCAATACTGGAACCTGGTAACCCAAATGATATACCAAATAGACTCAAAAAAGAAATGAAGAAAGTTTTCAAAACCAAAATAACACAAAATATTTTGCTAAGATACATCAAAAAAACTCGTAAGAAAATATTTGGTAAAAAAAAGAATGTTTTGGATGAACATAGTATGTATGAAAATGCGCGTAATAAAGATAAAAAATATTTAAAAAAACAAGGTGCATTATCCTATTGTGATATTCAACCATATAAAAAAAGGTAATCCCAAAATACAGCTGTTCCACAATGGGCTCGCTTCGCTCGCCCCCAAATGATGTGTCTATAGTAGAATAATATATTTTGTATACTGTAAGAGGGTCTTCAATTGATGTATTTCCCGATTATTTCCAATACCCAAATGTCCAATATTTTCGATTACGATACATCCATTTTGTAAATCGAACTCCTATAGTCACATAAAGCAAGAACATCACCAATGCGATTATCATCGATACAATAACAAAATAACCATCTCCAAGGAGCCAACAGATGGCCATTGCGGTTATCATCTGGGATGGTAACATGGTAGTGAACACGATTGGTATGATCATCAAGATTGCATGAAGTATCACTAAACAATACATCAATAGCTCGGTCATTCGATTGAACACCCATTCTTGTCTTTTTGGCACAAAATAATTATCAATGAATTCCATGACAGATTCTAAATATTCGTTATTGAACAGTAGAGAAATATCCACTTTGATTTCTTTCAAAGACTGAGGTAAATAAATATTTTTCATTCCTAAAATTCCTTGTAATGAAAAAAAGATACAAAGCAGTCCTCCTGGAATGGACTCCGTCCCTGCTGCCATGGGTGGTAATGGTAGACTGGTTATAATTGTAGACACCAATAATCCGATTTTGATTGTGCTGTCTCCAAAGTATTCCAGAAGTTCTTCTATTGTATATTCACTTTTTGACTTGTCATTTACCAAGTCTTTCAGTTTCGAATAAAACATTTTTCTCTACTATACTCTCCTATACAATAATCTTTCATAAAATTTCTGAAAAATTGAAATTTATTTATTTTGGATTTTTCAATTAAAAAACTCTTCATCGCAAATACAGATTACTAATAAAATGCATTCAAATACACAATTTGGTTCTTTCAATGAAGCTGGATTTCTAAAAAATATCAATCGAAATGGTTTCAACCATCACAATTCTGGTTCTGAAATAATAAGTAATAGTATTGATGCAGATGCAACTTGTATCAATATCGATATCAACTCTGAAAATATTTCAATATCAGATAATGGAACTGGTATGAATTATGAAGATATTCATAAAATGTGTGATATGTTTGGTTCAAATCATATGTTTGATAAAAGTATTGGTATTTCTGGAATAGGTGGAACGATTGCAACTCTTATTTTATCCAAGTCTGGAGAAATTTACACAGATGTAATTTTATTCACAAAACGTATGAATAATCCACTATACAAAGTTGTCTTTCATTGGGGACATATAATGGAATCATTTCAATATACAGGTCAAATTCATGTGGAAGAAGTGAATAAACAGGATGAAATATTAAAATTTGGTCAAGAAAGGGATAATATTTCTCATGGAACAACAATCCACTTCAAATACAATGAATACTTTCATCAAATAATCGATGCTCAATTTGAACCTAAAAAAGAAACATCATTTCAACCTCCTTTTAAAGAAAGATGGGATATTCAGTTTGGTAAATTCAAATGTAAAATAAATTTAAGAACAAATGGTATTACAAAACAACTTTTACCCTACAATTACTTTGGTGCAAATGAGATTGATTATTATACTGGTAAAAAATTAAACTTTGTTGAGATTTATAAAGACACAAGTGGACAAATTCATTATTTTCTGGTTGTGAATGACTTATATTATCGAGTTAGAAAGGCTGGAAAAGGATATCAAACAAAATCATTCAAAACAGCTTTCATGGAAATCAAACCTCCTTCTATTAATTGGGAGCACATTAATACAATAACAATTGTTAATGCTCTAATGAAGTGTCCAAAACTATTTGATGAAGAAAATCCTAAAAAACTATCAACTGCATCAACATTTTTGAACGATTATGATGAACAGTTTTTCCACCAACAAAAAGGTCAAAAAGGTTACTCAAGAACACACTTAAGCACGATTGGAATTTATCGTAATCATCACCGTTTAACTGATATACAACTAAAAGATGATTCCAGTTCAAGTCGTGGTAATGCAAAAGAATCACTCTTCTGTTTTCATCATAGAACTTGTGTAGAATATACAACTGAAGGTGACCCTACTAATATAATTGATAATCAGTTCGGTGTTGAAGTATGTAAAAATAAAAATAATTCGACATTACCACCTGCATTGCATGCAATTATACTACTGACTAAAAAAGAACATGTCGCTGAAATAGAAGAACATTTCAAGAATGTGATTGAACTGAAAAAACAATCAAGTTTACCAAAACACCCATATTCTACAGAACCTACTGTGGATATTGATAACTCCAATGATGATGATGCTAAAGAAGATGGTGAAGAAGCCAGTCAATCCAATGATGATGATGCTAAAGAAGATGGTGAAGAAGCCAGTCAATCCAATGATGAT
>Ga0209534_10001661_pt1 | contig 23036 bp, 20 predicted proteins | sample COG_07_FD_184751 | JGI IMG/M metagenome (GOLD analysis project Ga0209534, IMG submission 184751) | Pelagic Microbial community sample from North Sea - COGITO 998_met_07 (SPAdes) (version 2) | ecosystem: Environmental > Aquatic > Marine > Neritic zone/Coastal water | place: Helgoland, sampling...
GGCCACATGAGCGATAAAATTTCGTATTCCTGTCACGGCGATATTGCCATTCTGACAGTACAAAATCCACCTGTTAACGCGTTAAGCCAGCCAGTGCGTCAGGGTCTTTGGGATGGAATGGATCGCGCAGAAGCAGAGCAGGGCATTCGAGCCATTATGATTGTTGGTGAAGGGCGTGCATTTTTTGCTGGAGCTGACATAACGGAATTTGGGAAACCTCCCTTAAAGCCACATCTGCCTGATCTAATTAATCGGATAGAGTCGTCACCTTTGCTGATAGTCGCTTCAATGCATGGAGTATCGCTGGGTGGGGGGTTGGAGGTCGCTCTCGGGTGCCACTATAGAATTGCTGTGCCAACAGCATGTGTCGGCCTTCCAGAAGTACATCTGGGCCTTTTGCCTGGAGCAGGTGGGACGCAGCGATTACCCCGTTTAGCCGGTGTGATCGCTGCTCTTGAATTAATGACCACTGGACGGCACGTTGACGCCGAAGAAGGTCACAAACTAGGGATCATAGACAAAATACAGGATGGCGATCCAAATCTGAATGGTATTGCCTACACCCAAAAGCTACTAGATCAAAATACACCACGTCGCCCGGTAAGCGACATGCCTGCTCCAGAAAAAATCAATTGGGATGAAGCGTTTGAAAAAGCATTAAAAAGTGGTCGTGGTCAGATTTCTCCTGCGTGGTGTGTACGTGCAGTACAAGCATCAGTTGAAAAACCTTTTGAGGAGGGCCTCGAGGCCGAACGTCAAATTTTCTACGATCTAATGCAAACCGAACAACGCCAAGGAATGATCCATGCATTCTTTTCCCAGCGTGCTGTAAGCAATCTTCCAGAGCTCAAAGGCATAACCCCTCGCCCACTGAAGAACATAGCATTAATTGGTGGTGGCACCATGGGCGCAGGCATTGCGACCTCGGCTCTTTTATCAGGACTGAACGTTACTGTACTCGAAATGAACAAACATGCCACTCAAGCAGCTTTTGATCGCATCGAGAACAACCTCTCAGGCGCCAAGAAACGAGGTAAGATCGACTCACAGCAATACGAAAACATAGTCAACCATTCTCTAAATCTTGTCACTGATTATGGAAAGTTAAGTGATATGGACCTCGTAATTGAAGCTGTATTCGAGGAGATGGCTGTCAAAAAACGGGTATTTGAAGAATTAGACCGCATATGCAAACCAGGCACAATATTAGCATCCAACACTTCGTATCTGGATATCAATGAAATTGCAGCGTCCACATCACGCCCAGCAGATGTTTTGGGTCTGCATTTCTTTTCTCCTGCACATGTAATGAAACTGCTTGAGGTCGTAGTCGCTGACGCAACAGCGCCTGATGTCGCGGCAACTGGCTTCGCTTTAGGTAAAACGCTGGGTAAAATTAGCGTTCGTGCAGGCGTCTGTGATGGTTTTATTGGCAACAGAATTTTATCAACATATAGAGCAGCTGCAGATCATATGATTTTGGATGGAGCTTCACCATTTGAGATCGATAAAGCCCTTGAAGAATTTGGCTTTGCGATGGGCCCCTTCGCCGTCGCTGATTTGGCTGGGCTAGACATCAGTTGGGCAGTTCGCAAACGCAAGGAAGCAGAAGGACTTGACCCACGAACACGCGACGCATGCTATGCAGATAAATTATGCGAAGATGGGCATTTTGGGCAGAAAACTGGTAAAGGTTATTATGACTATACAGCGGGTGCAAAATCTAGGCTCCCAAATCCAGATGTTATGCCGTTAATCGAAGCAGAGCGCCAAGAAAAAGCAATAAAACCTCGGAAATTTGGTGACACCGAAATTGTACGCCGCTATTTAGCCGCTATGGTAAATGAGGCAGCCAAAGTCGTTGGTGAGGGCATTGCGCGCAGACCGCTGGACGTGGATATGACCTTACTCTTTGGATACGGATTTCCAAGGCACTGGGGCGGCCCTTTGAAATGGGCTGATATTGTTGGATTGGAGGGCTTACTGCGCGACATCGAGTGCTATGCTCAGGAAGACCCTTACTTTTGGCAGACGGCTCCATTGTTAAAACGGTTGGTCGCCGAGGGTAGGGTTTTTGACGATTTAAACAAAGCAAATTGAACGGTAGATCTCAGTTTTACAACTAAAGAAAAACATTCTGCAAATAAGTGCGCAATTTTTATAGGGTAATTTATCCCTTAAGCTTGCAAACAAGATCAGCCATGAAGGTGAGTTAAACAAAGCCGATATTGAATGTTTGCACACAATCCTGAAAATACAGGGATGGTTGGCCCCAAATTGGTCAACGGTATTTAGAAGTGCAGAGTGGAACACGGTCCAGCACCACATCTTTGAACAGAAAGCAGCAGTCGCACATACGCCCCGCATCGTACCTTTTGGGTTACCCATGCTCGCGCAGCTATTGGAAAAACTTTAAAATACAGGTTTTTAGATACATTTGCCCAGTTATTTGCATATTTAAAATACACCAGAATTGTTGGCCGCGTTTAAGCTACAAAATAATTACGCCCAAACACCCTCAGCTGCAGATCTAATTGCACGAATATTTTCGCCATAGGGACTAGAGTTATTTGCTGAACCATGCCGAAATACTGATGAGCCTGCGACCAGAACATTGGCACCGGCACTAACGACTAAAGGAGCAGTCGTTGGATCAATACCCCCGTCAATTTCAATATGAATAGGTCGATCACCAATAAGCGATCTCAGAGCTTTAATTTTAGCGCTCATATCGATAAATTTTTGCCCGCCAAATCCAGGACTCACTGTCATTACGCAGATTAAATCGACCATGTCCAATAATTCAGATACTGCGGCAGCAGGTGTGCCTGGATTCAACGCAACACCGGCTTTTATATCATTGCCTCGAATTGCCTGCAGAGTTCGGTGGATATGAGGCCCAGCCTCCAAGTGAGCCGTTAATACATCTGCACCAGCCTGTGCAAAAGCATCAATGTAAGGACCAACAGGATTAATCATCAAGTGAACGTCCATTACACCTTTTATATATGGACGAATAGCTGCACAGGTAGCTGGGCCAAAGGAAATATTGGGCACGAAATGCCCATCCATCACATCCACATGAACCCAGTCTGCTCCTTCGCGCTCCACAGCAGCACATTCTGCCCCAAAATTGGCAAAATCTGCAGCTAGAATGGATGGAGCGATTTTAATCGCACGATCAAATGACATTATGAGCTCCTGTATGAACTATGTGAGAGTATATAGCCTTTTTCCATATGGAAACAGACCCATTGCAGAGTGTTATTTAAATTGTAAATCACAAACGATGATAGTCACGATACCATTTAACAAATGCATTTATTCCCTCTTGAATAGGAGTATTAGGCCTTTGCCCAATAAGCCGGTTCAGCAAACTAACATCTGCATAAGTAGACGGAACATCGCCAGGCTGCATATCATGAAAATTTTTGATCGCTTCGCGGTCGCAAGCTGTTTCAATCGCCGATATAAAATCCATCAATTGGACAGGCGCTCCATTTCCAATGTTAACTATTCGATGTGGTGCAACAGGCGACAGACTATCTCCCTCAACTGGTGTTTCGCCAGGCGCAACATCAACAAGCTCTAAGATAGCGGCAGTCAGGTCATTGATGTAGGTAAAATCACGTTGCATTTGCCCGTGGTTATAAACATCAATGGGGTCGCCATTCAGAATTGATTTAGTAAATTTAAAATGCGCCATGTCTGGCCTGCCCCACGGTCCGTACACTGTAAAAAAGCGAAACATTGTGATCGGCAGGCCATAGAGATGCGAATAGCTGTGCGCCATATTTTCCATTGCCTTCTTTGTGGCTGCATAAAAGGACATTTGGTGGTCAGTTTTGTCTGTCTCCACATAGGGCATCACAGTGTTCGCACCATAAGCGGAAGACGTTGATGCCAACAGCATGTGCAAGGGAGGAAATGCTCGTGCAGCTTCAAGAAGCTCTAACGTTCCAACAAGATTAGCTTTCATGTAAGATCGTGGTGCTTCAATAGAATGGCGTACGCCAGCTTGTGCAGCAAGGTGGATGACGGCTTCAAAGCGATGAGTGCGAAAAAGATCTAGCAAAGTGCCTGATGTCTCGAGCCGAGCTTCAATATCAATATAGTCTGGAGCCTGCCTCAACATCGCACGCCGGCGTTCTTTCAAAGTCACATCATAATAATCGGTCATTGCATCCAGCCCGACCACACGCCAACCAGCCCGCATAAGAGCCTGAGCAGTGAAAAAACCAATGAACCCGGCAGATCCTGTTACTAGTGCTGTTCGCATAACAACTCCTATCAGTACTGTCTTCTTGTGCATAAGTATTTGTAAAACTGCTAGTGACGCGTTGTTTATTTTGAAAAATAAATTACAAGCTTTAATTGAAGTAGTGGGGGTCGTTCTTTGTTTATTGGTATTGATTTGGGCACATCAGGCGTTAAAGCGCTGTTAGTTGACAGCAACGGTAAAACGGTTGGCAGCGCAGACGCAACTTATGAAGGAACCAATCCTGCGCCAGGTTGGAGCGAGCAAAACCCAACTGCGTGGATTACTGGCGTTTCAAAAGCACTCTTATCTTTAAAAAAAAACCATTCAAAAGAATATAATGCGTTAAAAGGCCTTGCCATTTCCGGCCACATGCACGGCGCCGTACTGGTCGACATGCATGGAAATGTTTTGCGAGACTGCATTTTGTGGAACGATACGCGCAGTCACAAAGAAGCAATGGTTTTAGATGCCACACCGCGTGTGCGGGATTTAAGTGGCAACATCGTTTTTCCAGGCTTCACTGCTCCAAAACTATCTTGGGTTGCGATCCATGAACCAGAGATTTTTGCTCGAGTAGCTAAAGTGATGCTACCAAAAGACTATGTATTATGGTGGTTAACAGGGCAATTCACTACTGAAATGTCTGATGCCGCAGGCACTGCTTGGCTAAATGTTGAAAAGCGGATATGGTCAGATTTTCTGCTAGAAGCTGGGAATATGAGCATTGATCAGATGCCCGACCTGCTAGAAGGAACCGATATAGTTGGACCACTCCAGCCCGATCGCTCTGATTTAGGTTTTCCAGCAGGAGTACTAGTAATTGCCGGTGGCGCTGACAATGCAGTAGCGGCTTGTGGTGTTGGCGCCTTGGGTGAAGGGGACGGATTTGTTTCTTTAGGAACCTCTGGAGTTGTTCTAGCAGGACGCGATTCCTACGCCCCAAGCGCTGAAAGTGCCATTCATACTTTTTGCCATGCAGTGCCGGGACGTTGGTACCAAATGGGGGTAGTTTTGGCAGCCACAGACAGCTTAAATTGGTTATCACAGCTGACTGGTAAAAGTCCAAGTGAGTTGTCAGGATCCCTAGATGATTCATTGGGTCCGGTATGCCCAAGCAAGTTTTACCCCTATCTATCTGGTGAACGAACGCCCCATAACGATGCACAAGTGCGAGCAGGATTTACTGGCCTTGATATAGCCACCGGCTCACAAGAATTAGCCCAATCTGTAATGGAAGGCGTCAGCTTTGCAATGCGTGACAGCTTAGAGGCACTCCGATCAACTGGGGCAAAACTAGAAACAGCACTTGCAATTGGTGGCGGCAGCCAATCTGATCGTTGGACCCGTATTCTGGCTACTACACTCAATATTCCACTGGAACGCCCTGAGGCTGGTACTTTTGGGGCCGCTTTGGGAGCCGCGCGTATTGCGATTTGTGGTGTTCTGGGGGTTAAGCCAGAAAATGTAATGATTAAACCCAAAATTAAAGATACCATTGAACCTGATCAAAATTTTACCGCTGAATATGACAACGCCTATCGCGGCTTTGCAGCCGCATACAAAACTTTGAAAGTGATGCCATGAATACTGGTTTTTTTGAGGGCCTTAAGCCCGCCAAATTTGAAGGCGCCTACAGTAATGATCCTATGGCGTTTCATCATTACAACTCGGACGAAATAATTCTTGGCAAATCAATGAAAGAACATCTACGTTTTGCCGTCGCTTATTGGCACTCTTTCGCTTGGGAAGGCGGAGACCCCTTTGGTGGACCAACGTTTGAGCGCCCATGGCATCCACAAGATGAGATGGGTCGAGCCAAAATGAAAGCCGATGTTGCTTTTGAAATGTTTGATCTGCTGCAAAATCCTTTTTTTTGTTGGCATGACGCAGATGTGCGGCCTGAAGGTGATACTCTGGCTCAAAGCATCTCGCGTTTGGATGAAATTACAGACTATTTCATGTCAAAAATGGAAAACCGTGATGTTGGCCTTTTATGGGGAACAGCTAACATGTTTAGTCATCGTCGCTGGATGTCCGGCGCGTCGACGAATCCAGATCCTGAAATCTTCGCCTATGCTGTCGCAACAGTGAAATCTTGCATGGATGCTACACTCAAAATGGGTGGGCAAAACTATGTGTTGTGGGGCGGGCGAGAGGGATATGAAACATTGCTAAACACCAATATGGGCCGAGAGCTGGACCATATGGGCCGCTTTTTGCACATGGTGGTAGAATACAAACATAAGATTGGTTACAAAGGACAAATCCTTGTTGAACCAAAGCCACAGGAACCGTCTAAACATCAATATGATTATGACGCGGCGACCTGCATTGGGTTCCTACGCAAATATGGGTTAGAGAACGAGATCAAATTAAATCTCGAACAAGGTCACGCCATTTTAGCTGGACATTCATTTGAACACGAAATCGCTGTAGCCGCTACAAATGGCATGCTGGGGTCGATTGATATGAACAGAAATGACTATCAATCCGGTTGGGATACCGACCAATTTCCTAACAATGTGCCAGAAGTTGCTCTTTGCTATTACCATATTCTTAAAGCTGGCGGTTTGGTACAAGGCGGAACAAACTTTGACGCTAAATTACGCCGTCAGTCAATTGATGCACAGGATCTGATCGCCGCTCATATTGGCGCAATGGACATCTGCGCACGAGGTCTTAAAACTGCTGCAGCTATGATCGAAGACGGTGGGCTCGAAGATATGCTGACAAAGCGTTACGCCGGCTGGGACTCACCAGAAGCAAAGGCGATGTTAGACAGTGACTTTACATCAATTTCTGAAAAGTTTTTAGCACGCGGCCACGACCCTCAGCCACAATCTGGGCGGCAGGAAATAATTGAAAACTATGTATCACGCTTTGTATAAAGCCTGTTTCCTTGCCCTATTAGCAACACCTTCTTTAGCCGGGTCATTGCCATACGATGAACCTGTGTATCCCATTGTGGATAACACATTAGTCGAGCTTGGCCAGTTACTATTTTACGATCCAGTCTTGTCAGGGTCAAAAACAATATCTTGTGCAACTTGTCACCACCCACGCTTTGCAACTGGAGATGGAGTTTCGTTGGGCTTGGGTGATGGAGCTATCGGTCTCGGACCAGATCGCAAAGCAGATACAACCAACATGCCAGAACAAAGAATACCACGTAATGCACCGGCGCTGTTTAATATTGGTGCAAATGAGTTCAAAGTGTTCTTTCATGATGGACGGCTTGAAGAAGACGAAGGACGTCTTTCAGGTATTCGCACACCTTTAGGCTCCGAAATGGAATTGGGGTTTGCATCAGCTTTATCAGCTCAGTCTATGTTTCCCGTTCTTTCTCCAGATGAAATGGCAGGGCATTATGCGGAAAATGATATAGCTCAAGCCGTACGGCAGGGCTTAATCACAGGACCAGATGGTGCGTGGAGCCTTTTATCCCAAAGGGTTGAGAGTATTGCTGAATACCGCGAACGCTTTGATGTAATCATTGGGCCAGAACCGATTAAGTTCACTGATATTTCAGATGCAATAGCCGCATTTGTAGATTTTGAATGGCGCGGCGTAGCCAGCCCTTTTGACTTATATCTGCGCAATGACTTGCCAATGAACGATGCGGCTATGCGTGGAATGGAGCTTTTTTATGGTGATGCCGGTTGCAGCTCATGCCACTCAGGCCGATTTCAGACCGACCATGACTTTCACGCCATCGCAATACCTCAAATTGGTCCTGGTAAAGGAGCGCGGTTTGAAAGTCATGCACGTGATACGGGCCGGATGCGTGTAACAGGCCGAATTGAAGACGCCTACGCCTTTCGAACACCAACATTACGAAATATTGAACATACTGCTCCATACGGCCACAGTGGTGCTTACGCGACCCTTGAGGGCATTGTCCGCCACCACCTTAATCCAGTAGAAAGCTTAGAAAATTACGACCCAACACAAATAGTCATGCCAGGTTTTGAAGCTGATGACCTACGGATTATTTCCGATCCAGTAGAGTTAGATTTAATAGCAGCAGCTAACAGCCTCATGCCAGTTGATTTATCAGACAACCAAGTTGCAGACATCATCATGTTCCTGAAAGCACTTACAGATCCACAAAGTGTTCGTGGCGCGTTAGGCATACCCCAAATAATTCCAAGTGGACTACCAGTGGCAAGGTAACTGTTAGTTATCAGGAACAAGTCTAACGCTTCATTACCTTGAAATTCTGTTCTTTTCTGACAAAGGCACATCATCAGAATTGCGTCTAATTAATTTATACTCAAATAGTAACAATTAGTTTCTAATCACTAAGATGCTCAGTAAATACACCGCTTAGTCGTCATGGTGCGGGATAGCCTTAGATGGAGCTGAATAGGGACGAGTTACATCTTTAAGCGTGGCCTCAATAGTTTCAACACTCAGACGTATACTGCCGTCTCCTGACAGTGTAAGTAATACGTCCCCAGCACCGTACTTTTTCATTTCAAAGCTAACTGATAAAAGCGAACAGATCGTTTTTTTATAATTTATATCAATGGCCCGGCTGGATACCGAAAGAACACAATTAAATACCAACAGTGTTTGAACCCGTTCCGGAGCAAAGCGTTCATTATTAACACCCTCCCATCGAAAACGGTTCAACAAAAGACCGAAACGATGTGCTTTAGTATCCCATTGCATTTCTGTAATTGGAAAAATGCTATCCTGTACCAAAGAAGAAAAAATTTTTAAATCGTCAACATCAAATGCACCAATATTAAGTGGTTTTTCACTGCCGTCTTCAAATTTTGCATCAATGGTCATTCACCCTGTACCCGTTTTATGTCAGCCCCAACCCCTGAAAACTTTTGGACAACATTTTCATATCCCCTATCAAGGTGATAAACACGAGCGATGCAAGTTTCACCTTCTGCAGCAAGTCCTGCAAGAATGAGACTCACACTAGCACGTAAATCCGTTGCCATAACAGGTGCTCCCTTTAACTTATCCACACCAATGACCTTTGCAGTGCCACCAGTCACATCAATTTTGGCACCCATGCGAATTAATTCAGGCGCATGCATAAACCTATTTTCAAATATTTTTTCCTCCAGCGTAGATATACCCTCAGCAGTGCATAGCAGAGCCATCATTTGAGCTTGTAAGTCGGTTGGAAAACCAGGGAAGGGCGCTGTTGTGACATTGACAGCCTGAACCCGCCTGCTCTTACAAGTTACTTTCAAGCCGTTTGCCGTTTCAGTGACACTTATGCCAGCCGAGTCTAATTTTTCACAAAACGCATTAACCAAATCAATTCGTCCACCTAGTAATTCCACCTCCCCACCACAAATCGCTGGAGCGAGCATGTATGTTCCTAATTCAATTCGGTCAGTTACCACGCGGTGAGTAGCACCATGGAGACGGTCTACGCCCTGAATTACAATGGTTGAAGTACCATCACCTTCAATTTGGGCACCCATTGCCCGCAAGCATTTGGCAAGATCAACTATCTCAGGTTCGCATGCTGCATTTTTGATAACGGTCGAACCCTTAGCTAAAGTAGCAGCCATCATAATGTTTTCTGTGGCGCCAACACTGGCAAAAGGAAACTCTATAACTGCGCCCTTGAGTTTTCCACCAATGGCTTTGGCATGAAGATAGCCCTCTCTTAAATCTATTTCCGCACCCATCTTGGCTAATCCGTCAGTATGGATATCCATTGGACGTGCTCCAATTGCACAGCCACCTGGCAGGGAGACCTCTGCATGCCCTTCACGCGCCAAAAGTGGACCTAGCACAAGATTAGAAGCCCGCATTTTACGAACAATATCATATTCTGCTCGGGTATTGACAACACCATGAGTTGACATCGCAATGACCTGTCCGTCCTGTAATGAGGTTACTTCAACGCCAAGTGACTGCAACAATTGCGTCATAGAACGAATATCCGAAAGACGTGGAGCATTAGTCAACGTAAGTGGTTCATCGCTCAGCAAAGTGGCGGGCATAAGTGTCAGGCATGCATTTTTAGCCCCAGTGATCAAGATTTCACCATTTAATTGCGAGCCACCTCGTACCACAATACTATCCATCATCTTTCTCCTCGGTTTTATTTATGCGATCACGCGCTTTTGCTTGCGCTTTACGCCGAGCAAGGTTCGATTTAAGCGCCGCCTTTAGGCGGACTTCTTTTTCTTTAGACAATTTGGATACGTAAGTTTTTTTATCATTCATAAACCTCTGTACCGCAGGCAAGATTGGACGTCTAGAATGGGCTTGCGCGCTGTGTCAATTGAGTTTAATCACCCGCCACACGCTGTGGTAGCTCAGTGGTAGAGCACACCCTTGGTAAGGGTGAGGTCGAGAGTTCAATCCTCTCTCACAGCACCACTTCAGTAAATACTGTATTCAGACCAGTAGTCCAAATATTCATCAATATATAATGTGACTGATAATTCCTATAAACAGTCGAAAATTTTTAAATCGACAAATGCAAAAAACCTGTTATCGCACAATCATCATAAAAAATTTGGGGGTGTCTTATGCAAAAATTATCATCAAGTATTGTGTTACTCACACTATTGTCGGCCTGCGCAAGCCCAGAAGTAGTTGATGAGAGAGAATTAGGTGACGAAAATTTGTCTTGTAGTCAGATCAAACAAGAAATTGCAGAAGCTGAAAATTTTGAAAAACAAGCGCGAAAAGAAAAAGGCGTAACAGGAACTAATGTTGCTGCAGCAGTCTTCTTCTGGCCAGCTATGTTGGTAACTTACAGCAATGCGGAGGAAGCGATTGACGCAGCGGAAAATCGAAAGAAACGGCTGGTATCAATCGGAGAAAGTAAAGGTTGTACACTATAAAAATTAAAAAATTACCTAGCAGAGTAGAAAGATTAAATACTTTCAAACTTATATAATAAAAAGATAGGCTGGTATCTAATTCGCTATTCGTGTCACAATTCCAGCCTGTCTGACCACACTTTGCAAGCTTTTTACTTTGAAGATAAAAACAGTCCTATCGGGCACTTTGGAAAATATACAACAGAGCTTGATGCGCTCTTTAAGCCGCAAGACAGTAAAGCTGGACCAGACGGTTATTTTGTAATGGTCTATTTGGGTTTTGACCACATTTGACAAATTCAGTAAATGAAAGTCATCAAGAAGGTCACATTGCCAAATTACAAGAGAGTGCGTGGTACTGAAGTAAGCCAAAAACTGAAATAGATATTTTATATAATTTACGTTTAATTTGATTAAATTAAGCAACATTGCAATATCATCTAATGACAGATAGGCGATGTCAAAATTGCATGTCACAGGACATGGTAAAAATTTCATTATTCACAACGAAAATGTTTTTATGTATTAGATACGTCCTGCATTTTGCCATTGGCAAAATCGTCCTCTTGTAAACTAATACGAAATGAACGGTTTATGAATAAATAGGTTGGGCGAAATACTTGCCAATTTTGCGTGGCTGGTAAAAAGTAGGATAGTTAAGAATCGAGATTGGAGATAAAATTCATGGCCAATCTGGGTAACCCGCCAATTCAGAACAAAAGTGACCTTAAGCGCTTTGAAAGTGAATTGACCCTTCAAGAGCGCTTACCAGAACATAGTATCTTAGATGTTTTCATTAATACCGCTGAAAGAACCCCCGACGCCACAGCAATAAGTATGTTAATGACGGGAAAAACTGGCGAAAATCCACGCAACATCAGCTATAAAGATTTATTAGGGCAAATCCGGCGGGCGGCTAATCTCTTTACAGACATAGCTGGCACAGGGCCAGGCGTCGCTTTTATGTTACCCGCGTTGATAGAGACGCACGTAACCTTATGGGGTGCAGAGACCGCAGGTTACGCAGTACCTATTAATTTTCTGTTGCAACCGGAAAGTATTGCAGAGCTAATCAGAGCATCTGACGCAAAAATACTAGTTGCTTTGGGGCCGCATCCGCAACTGGATATTTGGGAAAAGGCTGTTACGATAAGAGAAAACATTCCTGGTCTTTTATTATTGCGCATTTCGCCTCCAGGCACCCCACCAGTGAAAAGTGTAATTGATTTTGATTCCGCCTTAATGGCGCAACCTGAAACTCATCTGATATTTGATCAAGTGCGGGGAGGTGCTGATGTCGCTGCGTACTTTCATACTGGCGGCACAACTGGAGTACCAAAACTTGTTGCCCATACCCATCGAAGTCAGCTAGTTGCTGCCTTTGGAGGGGCCACAATGTGTGGCTATAAACCTGATGACATTTTAACGGCTACCTTTCCACTATTTCATGTAGCAGGAACTATAGTTGCCGGCCTAAGTGGATTCATGGCAGGAATTCAACTGCTTGTTATGACCCCTGCAGGACTACGCAATCCCTCAGTAGTTGCAAACTTTTGGCAGCTGGTTTCAAACCATAAAGTCACTTTGATAGCAGGCGTTCCAACAGCGATTGGAGCAGTTTTACAGACACCTTTAGGCAACCAAAACATTAGTACTGTTCGCGCCGGTCTAACTGGTGCTTCGCTATTACCACCATCTGTTGGGCAAAAGTTCAAAGATACGACAGGATGTGTCCTTTTTGAGATCCTCGGTATGACAGAAGCCTCTGGATTGGTCAGCATTGACCCTCCTTTTGGTCAAGGCAGAACGGGATCTGTTGGATGGGCTCTGCCTTACACACAAGTCGAAGTCCATAAACTTAACTCAGATGAAACTATTGGAGAAGTTTGCAGCACTGGAGAAATTGGGGTCATCATAATTTGTGGCGATCACTTATCCCCAGGCTACAATGACGAGCTTCATAATAATGGCGTTTTTATAAAAAATATGCTGAATTCAGGGGATCTAGGGTATAAAGATGCCGAGGGCTGTCTGTACGTTGCAGGTCGCTCAAAAGACCTAATAATCAGAAGTGGTCACAACATTGACCCCACAATGATTGAAAATGCTATGAGCACACACCCTGCTGTGGCGTTAGCAGCCGCAGTGGGGATGCCTGACCCATACGCTGGTGAACTGCCAATGTGTTTTATTCAAATTCATGAAGGTGTTGTCATTAGCCTCGACGAACTGATGGATTACGCGCAAAAAAATATAGATGAGCGTCCAGCTTGGCCAAAGATAATACAAATCGTTGATGCAATTCCACTAACTTCTGTTGGAAAAATATTTAAGCCAAGCTTACGTTGTGAAGCAGCCAAACTAATAGTTTTTAAATTACTGCACGACGAATTAGGCCTACCAAACGCGCATGTCGATATTGTCGCAGGAGGCGCACGCGGACTCAAGGTTGACGTGGTGCTCTCAGCCAAAGATCAACTGTCAATTTCATTAGTCACAGAGGCTCTTGATGCATTTCAATTTGATTCTTCTGTGCAAGTAGAAAAAGACAGCACCTAAAAAATATTTTACCTTGCATTACAAACTCTGAAATCTGAAATTGAAAGTATCTAAGCGTGATCAAGCGCCTGCAAAATACTGATGATCTCCTCTCCCTGAAGATTTACGTGATCGCACATTGCAGCTTTAGCGGCCTTTGAATCTCCTTTTTCAATAAAGGCAATGATCTCCGTATGCTCCACAATAGACTTCTTAGTATAGCCTGGAACATAAGTCAGGTGATGTCGGTAAGGAAAAGTTATTGGCCGTGCTATTTTCAACTGTTCTTGCAACATTTTATTATGGGACCCAGAGATTATAGTATTATGAAATTCCATATTGGCAGAATTAAAGTCCGCAACAGATAAAGCATTGCTACAGGCATCATTAGCGCGTTTTGCTTTTCGCAACTGATCGATCGTCATGCGTTGTGCAGCAAGTCGCGCAGCAATACCTTCCAATTCGGATACAATCAAAAATGAGTCAAGAATTGCAGCTGCGTCTGGTCGTACAACTTCTATGCCGGAGCGTCCAAAATCATTAAGTAACCCAATCGAAGCAAGCTGGCGGATAGCCTCTCTTACTGGAGTTCGGGAAACATTAAATTGCACAGCAAGTCCACGTTCATCCAAACGCGTACCTAGTGGACGGGTGCCATTGATGATTTCAGACTTCAGCTTTTCAGCAACGATATCTGCCTTTCGCTTTATAGCCATGGATCATCCATACCGCGTAGATCCTGCAAACCAGTCATCATACCCCGGTGCAGTTCGGACAACTACTGATTTCTTGGTCGTGTAAGCTTTAAGCGCATCCCAACCGTTTTCTTTACCAAAGCCACTGTCTCGCACACCGCCCCACACAGAGCGAGGATCATTGCGATGGTGGTCGTTCAACCAAACAACTCCACCACGGACACCTAGTGACAGACGATGTGCGCGGGCAATATCACGCGACCAGATAGAAAGGCCCAGTCCAAAATTACCTGTGTTAGCTAATTCTAAGGCCTCTGCCTCAGTTGTGTACGGTGTCATGGAGATTACAGGTCCGAAAACCTCTTCCAAAAATAATTCATGATCTGATTGAACATCTTTAAATATAGTCGGACGGATATAAAATCCCTTATCAAACGGCGCTGTTAAATCTGGTGAAGTTAGACCTGCAATCTGAACCGCTCCATCGGCTTTAGCCTTTCCAATCATGCGGAGACACCTGACCTGACTGGCTTTAGAAATAACCGGCCCCATCTGTGTGATTTCTGCCATTGGATCCCCAATTACGATTGCGTCTGCTCGAACTGCCAGAGCATCAGTAAAGCGATCATAAATAGACCTATGCACGATAAACCGAGAACCCGAGACACAGGTCTGGCCCGATGCCACGAAAGCAGAAAACAAAGCTCCCGCAATTGCACCATCAAAATCCGCATCCTCACAAATGATGATAGAAGTCTTGCCACCTAGCTCCATTGTTGAACGGATCAGGCGCTCCCCAGCTTGCGCCGCCACCTTACGCCCAGTTGCAGTGCCTCCAGTTAAATCGATGTAATGAATATCCTCTGCCCCACAAAGCTCCATACCAGTAACTGGCCCGCCTGTCACAACGTTCACAACACCAGCTGGCAATCCCGCCTCCGTAGCAAGTGCAGCAAGAACTAAAGACGAAACTGGGGCGAGTTCTGACGGTTTTATCACACAGGTATTGCCCGCAGCCAAAGCTGCTGCCATTTTTTTTACCAAAATAAGTACTGGGTGGTTCCAAGGTGTCAGCAAAGCGACAGGACCAAGAGGTTCGTAGTGGGTCATCGTAACATACCCCCCCTTAACCACGTTACTTTCACCCTCTAGTCCCATTGCGATTCCTGCAAAATATTCAACCCATTCAGGAATACGAGCCATTTGCGCATGCATCTCCTTAATAGATCGCCCAGTCACTTCTGTCTCCAAAAGCGCTAGATTCGGAATGTTTTTTTCGATCACATCAGCAAACTTTCGCAAATGACGAGCACGATCAATAGGGTCAATTTTTGACCAAATTTCAAAGCCTGCACGCGCAGCACGCACGGCCGCGGTCACATCATCTTTGCCTGCAACAGAAACATGCGTAAAAAGCTCCGCGGTTGCCGGATTATGAACTTCAATAGTCTCTTCACAAGTAGGGTTTTGAAAGCCCCCCCCATAAAAAAAACCCCTATTTATTTTAGGCTTAAAAAATAAATCAGCAATCTCAGACATGTCGAGCCTCCATTTGGTATACCAAATATGCAATTAGAAAATTCATGGTACAATTAAAATTTTATCAATTTTATAATAAATATAATGTTTTTATAGATATTGACATTTATTAAATGCTGTCAGTTGGTATACCAAAATGACCAGAGGAAAGACAATGCCAACTCCAAAAACTATGATTGCGGCCGTTCTACAAGAGTTTTACAAGCCGTTAGAATTAGTAAATATACCTATACCACAACCTACAAATGACGAAGTACTTATTAAAATTGAGGCAAGTGGCTTGTGCTTCACAGATGTACACATCTGGAAGGGCGAACACGCCCCTCCCAGCCTACCTCTAATTATGGGTCACGAAGGAGTCGGGCGAGTTGTGGCATTGGGGCCAAACGCATCTCGGCTTAAGATTGGAGACCGAGTTGGGATCGGCTATGTATATGCGGCCTGCGGTCACTGCCGAGATTGCCTTACAGGTGGGGAGAACTACTGCCCTGATTTTGACGCGACAGGGTATTCAGTTCAGGGTTGCTTTGCTGAATATGTCTGCCTACGTGATCAATGGGCCAATAAAATTCCTAATGAGATTACCCCAATTGAAGCAGCACCCTTAATGTGTGCAGGTGCTGCAGCCTACGCCTCAATTAAAAAAACTGGCGTCCAAACTGGTGATACTGTTGCAATTTTCGGTATGGGTGGACTTGGACAGTATGCAGTTCAAATCGCGAAACTTATGGGTTTAAGGGTCATCGCCGTGGATATATCCACAAATAAGCTTGCCACCGCAGAAAGTCTTGGTGCAGATGAAAGAGTGATCGCTAATGATCAGGCCGGTGAAAACATCACAGCTTTAGGTGGTGCGCATGGATGCGTAAACTTTGCACCAGTAACCGAGACTTGGCCCATAATGCTGGAAGCCTGCAATCCACGTGCACGAATTGTATTGACCGGCGTACCCGCTGGCGAAATGGCTTTTTACACCTATCAAGTTGTAGAACGAGGCTTAACCGTAGCCGGCAGCTCCGCCTCAAACCGGCAGGAGATGAACGAACTTTTAGCCTTAGCTGCAGGCGGCAAAGTCAAGGGAGTGATCAATGAGGTGGCCTTTAAAGATATCAACGCTGCCCTCACTGCCCTAACCGAGGGTCGTGTCAAAGGACGCACTGTTTTAAAAATGGAAGGCACAAATTAAAAATGGATCTTAAACTCGATGGGAAAACCGCACTAATCACGGGCGCTTCAATGGGTATTGGTGAGCATATCGCCAGAACTCTTGCCAATGAGGGAGTCCATTTACACCTTACAGCGCGTAGTGAGGATAAACTTGAAATATTAAAGGCACAAATAACTGAATCATCAAATATCTCAGTGACGCTCCATCCATTAGATTTGACAAGCAAAGGCGCATCAGAACGACTTGCCCAAATAACTGACAATATTGATATTCTAGTCAATAATGCCGGCGCAATTCCAAGTGGTGATTTGTGGGACGTGGATGAAACCGCATGGCGTGCAGGGTTTGACCTGAAAGTTTTTGGTTATATCAACATGTGTCGTCAATTTTATCGAAAGATGAAAGATGCTGGTGGTGGCGTTATCATCAATATTATAGGCAATGGTGGTGAAGTGCTGGATAGTAAATACATCGCTGGTGCTTCAGGTAACGTGAGCCTTATGGGCTTCACCCGCGCACTTGGTGGCTATGCTTTAGACGACAACATACGTGTAGTGGGGATAAATCCAGGTCCAGTAAATACCGATCGCATATACAAAATGCTGAAAAAATGGGCTGAAAAAGATCTTGGCGATGCTAGTAGATACAAAGAGTTAGCTTCCAACTATCCATTAGGCCGCCCTGCTCATTGCCGCGAAATTTCAGATTTAGTGGCATTTTTGGCATCTTATCGCGCGGGATACACTACGGGTACTGTCTTTACTGTCGACGGTGGGATCTCAGCTCGAACATCAATTGTATGAAACGCTTTGGCCTGCTGATACCTTCATCCAACGTAGTTCTTGAGCCTTTAGCCCAAAAAGTCAAAGACAAGGGTACAATTCATATTTCACGGTTAGAAGTTCTTGATGTTAAAATGGACAATACCTCGCGGGGACAATTCGAATTAAAAAAACAGGTGAGCGCAGCTAGACTTTTAAGCGATGCTAAAGTGAACGTAATTATTTGGGGGGGCACATCAGCGAGTTGGTTAGGGATTGGAACTGATTTGCGTTTTATTGAGGAGTTACACAAACAAACTGGTATTTCCGCCGGAAGTTGCGTTTTGGAAATAAACCGCCAACTTGCAGCACTGGGAGCACGACGTTTAGGAATAGTTACTCCATACACCGCAGAAGTCACCAATCAGATTACTCAGAACTACAAAAGTTTAGGGTTCCAGGTCGTAGCAACGGCTCATGACAATGGAGAATTTAGTAATGATTTTGCGTCTATTCCACAACAGACTATAGCCCACATGATACGAACCGTTGCCGTCGCTCAACCAGATGCTATCATCATAATGTGCACTAATGTCGCCGGAGCGGCACTAGCCCAAACTATGCAAAAAGAAATGGACTGCCCTATCATCGACAGCGCCAGCGCAACTTTGGCGGCATTTGATCAATTCTAAACATATTTACAATTTTGCGCTGGGCAGAATTAACCACCGATAGCTAATAAATATAGTGTAACGGTACACGCAAAGCCAAGAAGCCAAGCGACGGTGCGAAACCAAGAGATATTAAGACCATAAAGAAAAACGTAAGCCACCCGAGCCACAAAGAACGCCAGCATAAGTTGGCTAGTAAAGCCAGATGTTTTGTTAGATATCTCTATTATAATTACCGCAGGAGATATTAAGGCTAGCGCAAGGATAGAATTAGTAACGGTCCGCTCCATGCGTCCTGCTAATCCAAACAATTGTAAACCTTCACGATTACCTACCAATTTGGAAAGCCCAACTTGATTTACCGCGGCCAAGACCTGTGTGAGAATAGTTAAAATTACAAGTAAAGCATACGCGGATAAATAGGCTAAATCTGGAGTCATATTATTTCCTTTCAAAGCTAGATTAAATCCAAAATTTTACTTCGTTCCTCAAGATGCTTTACAAAATACCGGCTATTTTTGTTATTGATCGCATATCAACGTCAAGACCGTTCATAAGCTGCACAAAAGCTGGATTGGTGCCTAATCCATCATATGCTCTCTCAATTGAAGACATATCAGGATATGTTACGCCCAACATATATGTTCCAAGATCTGAACCGGTAAGCGTTTGGCCCATTCGCATCGTTTGAGCACCTGCAGATTTGAAAACTGGCGTAGTCATATTTAGAAGATCAAGCATCTCATTCTCCTCCAAGGCATGACGCCGCGCTCTTGTCAGCATCAAATAGTTAGGTTGAGGTTCTAATACTGGATCAAAGTCAATCGACTTACCTCGAAACACGTTCCGACCAAATGGAACAACCGCATGCTCTTCAATCAGCCGTTTGTAAGAGCTAGACACTGGCATCATCTCCATAACACTTTCTAAACCAGCTAAACTGTCAAAAAACTGTATAAAAACAAGAGCACCAGGATAGCGACCTGAGATAACGCTACCATAAGTAATACGAAGAGCCCCATTTTCTTTGCACTCACCAGCGAAATGTGCCATATCAGACTCTGCAGCAGAGCGACTTGATGCAGGACAATTTGCAGCGGTTATTGTAATAAAGTTTGCCTTAGACATATCTTATTCTCCTGATTTCATTGCAGTAATTATGCGTATTTGAAAAATCTGATTTAGTAACTTTTCAAATAAATGCTAATTAACCATGTGTGGCGAATCCAGTTCACATATTAGAGCGGTCAAGATTGAGCAATAAATCGAACATGAACAGCTGACCAGAATAATATTTTTCTAAGTAAAAACAATTAACTAAGTGAAATTAAAAATAATGTTAATACTTTGAAACAAACAGATCATGGCTAACAGAAGTTGAAGTAGCTAAGCTTATAGCTAATACTGATATATTTCGGTGTTAGCACTTGAATATTGCATACCTTTCGAACCGAAATTTATAGATAGGCCTGTAACTCCCTTTAAAGGCGTTGTCAGACAAACTTGACGTCCCATTGGTTGGTACCTAACTTTTATGAATGACAACACAAAACCCATTCAAATACTTCAAGACTTCACCTGAAATCATCCGATTGCAGTGATGTATTACATACGTTATCCATTGAGCTTTCGTCAGGTTGAAGACATCTTGCATGAACGTGGCATCGATATCTGTCACGAAACAGTTCGGTTTTGGGTTGAACGTTTTGGGTCAAAGTTTGCGCGAGAAATCCGTAAGAACAGGGCAGGGCAACATTCGAACTGGCAATGGCACCTGGATGAAGTCTTTGTGAAAATAAATGAAGAACGCTTGTACTTGTGGCGCGCCGTTGATCACGAAGGCGAAGTTCTTGAATGCTTTGTTACAAAGCGACGTAGCAAGGCTGCAGCGAAGAAGTTCCTGATCAAAACAATGCGAAAGCACGGATCACCCAAGATCATCACAACAGACAAGCTGGGGTCCTATGGCGCGGCTTTTCGTGAGATTGGAATTTCTGACAAGCAATTATGTGGCGGCCGGTCCAACAACAGATGCGAAAATTCGCACCTGCCATTTCGACGACGAGAACGAGCGATGCAGAAGTTTAAAAGTTGTGCAATGCTTCAGAAATTTACCAGTTATCATGCCCAAATATACAACCATTTTAATCATGAGAGACATCTAGAAAGCAGACAGACTTATAAGCAAAAACGCAGTGCCGCTCTCACAGAGTGGTCCAATTTCTGTGCCGCATGATGATTGACTTGAGGTGCCTTTTACGGGTGCTCAAGTTTGTCTGACAACACCCTTGGATATCAATGCGTGATAAGATCGACGAGCAAATACTTGAAGCGCTGCGCAGGAACGCGCGTGCGCCCGTCACCGATCTTTCGAGGAAGGTCGGCCGCTCCCGCACAGCAGTGCAGGCACGGCTTTCGAAACTGGAGCAAACACAGCAAATTCTAGGCTACGCCATCAAGGAACCCTCGACGGTTGAGACAGGCGGCCTAGGGGCAATTGTCCTGATCAGTATGGAGATCCGTAACAAGGGCGATGCTGCAGTACGCGAATTTGCGGCCATGCCAGAGGTTGCAAGCTGTCTAAGGGTCGTAGGAAACCACGACTTCGCGCTGCTGATCAACCCCATCGAAAAGCCGCGTCTGAATTTCGTGCTGGAACAGATCTATAAAATCGATGGTATCAAGCGTACCGAGACGATCATGGCGCTCTCCAAAGATTTCTAAACGACTACCTGCTTCTATGGTTACTGAACCAGACCAAGTTTACCGGAGACGTTTGAGTTTGTCATTATACGGCGATCTTAGCCGTTGAGAGATATGGCAGATTGCCGATCTGCTGGTCGAATATCCGCTTAAGGAGCCGAACCTCATAGTATTTGATCCGCTCCGCGCGCATGGGTATCTGGGCATCGGCCGCCAAAACAATGTCATAAAGGTCCATTCGTCGCGCCTCATCCTCAGGTAGATCCGCCTGTAGCGAAAAGATTGGTTTTAGACACGCTTGTCATCACTACTTTCAACGACTGGTTCAGAGTTATCTCATCCATTGGTTCCATCCTTTGCTGCCTTGGAAATACCAAGCGATGATGGAAGCACAAACAAACGACCAAGACGCCGCATGATCAAGGAACGTGTTGATGGTTACGGTGCTTCGATACCCGCAACAGATCAATCGTAGGCCGCGTCCACGATAAACTCAACCCTCAATTCTGCACGGGCCAGCTTGGCTTCGCCGCAGGCACGGGCTGGCGCGTGACCCTCAGGAACCCAGGCATTCCAGACTTCGTTAAGACCGGCAAAATCTGACATATCTGCCAGCCAGATCGTGACGCGCAACATCTGTTCACGACTGGAGCCTGCCTGCTCCAGCAAAGCGTCGATCTTTCCCAGGCAGATCTTAACCTGCTCTTGGATCATTTCTCCCTCACCTACTTGGCCAGAGAGGTAGGCAATTCCCGCAGTGTGTAAGTTCATACGCCAAGCAGCAAACGGCGGTTCTTCCCAGACCGGCCCTTAGTGATCTGCGTGGCGAATGCCGGATCAGAGCCCAAAGCAGAAGTGTCAAAATCTTGTTATACGCGCTCACAGCAAGAAAATGGCCTTAAGCGCATAAGTCGCGGTTCTCTCGTGCAGCGGAAAACCAGCCTTTCGTCCAAGACACATCATCGACGAGAGAATCAGCTATAGAGTAACGTTCGCAGTTGGACATCTCTTAAACTGGCCCGAAAAGCTCCATTCGGCGTGAATTGGACCTTCAAACCAACTGCATAATGCGCAGCAAGCTGACTTCCGTCTTAAAGTTTTCAATTTCACTCTAATGCGCAATAGGATTCTGACATTCCAAAAGCTTCTGGGCCAAACTGCCTGAGAGCGGCTTCAGATCGCATAATGGGCGGAACCCGGACGGCCATCACTTTGACCCGTTGGCCATAGCGCAGAGTTTCATTGGTGATGGGCATTGCGGTCTCTGCGTCGAGAATTGAGATGATATCGGGCACAATTGCCAGCAGATCGCCGTCAGCGCGGGCGATGAGGTTTTCGTTTTGGAATTCGATGACGCAGCGACCGTTCGGGTTGTCGATCGAGACACTGCCTAAGGTAAAGCCCTCACTTGTGCGCCGGTCCACATCGGTTATTTTGCCATCAAAGATAACGCGCGCTACTGCATAACTTGTCGTCGCCAGAAAACGGCACAATTCGTCAAATGGGTCCTGCTTGCGGGACCTGGAATTGCGGATAATCTCTCCAATATGCCTTGCAAGTGTCAAAGTGTGTCTGACAGCGCTGCGTTTCACATCGGCGCCACTCATAGGGTAGTTGGCGAAATATGCGGTACCGCCGAAGCGGATGGTGATGCCTCGGGCGATCCATTCCATGCGATGATTGTTATCCGTCATAACCAGTGACGTGTCACCCTTTTCGTCAGAAATCCCTAATGGGCAGCCTTTGACACCTTCGATGGCGAAGGTCTCCATCTGTAGTTCGGGAAAAGCCCGCCCTTGACCATCCGCATCGACCACGGGGATTCCCAGCCTTGCGCCCACAAACAGTGGTATGGTCGAGTTAATGCCGCCAACTTCGGTCGGCATAG
>Ga0209534_10001662_pt1 | contig 23035 bp, 21 predicted proteins | sample COG_07_FD_184751 | JGI IMG/M metagenome (GOLD analysis project Ga0209534, IMG submission 184751) | Pelagic Microbial community sample from North Sea - COGITO 998_met_07 (SPAdes) (version 2) | ecosystem: Environmental > Aquatic > Marine > Neritic zone/Coastal water | place: Helgoland, sampling...
TACTAATTTTCCAACTAGTTCATATTAAGATATCTCTCCACCTCCTTACGAGAAGCGGTTAAATTGACTGCATCAAATACAATTATTAACTTAGTTCAATTTATGATATCTCTCGTTTCATTTATTTATCATATATAATATAGATTATTGTGTATTATTAAATTCAATTGTATTAATTATTTATTTTATTGCTTTTTACATGACAATAGTAATATAAAATAGATTATGACACTCAGAAACTTGTTATGTGAAAATGAAGAACTCGATTAACAGTTAGATATCAAAGATATATAAAAATTGAATTTTTTACATACTATTTACTCTATATATAACAAATATTTTATGCAGTTCACACATGAAACAAGCTCAATAATTACCTCTGATACCAGAGGAGTACCCTCGACCAGCACCATAGTACCCGCTGTCGTACCATCGCAGTCACCCCATGCTAATCACATGGGGGGTGATTCTTACTATCCAGAGAATCCACTAACAAAACTTAAGTTGGTTCTTCTTTCCAGCTTCTTAGGAGAACCAAGTTATTACAGCCGTGAGAAAAGTTCTATTACTAACCCGGGTATAATTCCCGAGAGGATTGAACCCTACTTGGTTAATCCCGATACCCGTGACCGAAAGACCCAGTTTTTCGAAGCAACTATCGAAGCCCTTAATTCAGACTTTAAGGGAACATTGGATCTAGCACACAGAGCTCGTCATGAGTTCCTAATGCGAAAGTCTCCAATGCAACTTTTAGCTATCGCAGCAGAGCATCCAGGACGTGTCATATTCAATGATACATATCCAGGTGCTTTTAGGAAGATTGTCATGGAAACATGCATTCTCCCTGCAGATATGATTGCTATTTTGAATGCTTGGAAGAGTTTGAAAGGAAGTAAAAGCAAGTTTCCTAGCTTTCTCAAGAGATCATTCTCTGATCGTCTTAAAAGTCTTACATCTTATCATGCAGCCAAGTATCCTCGTGATTGCCGTGATGTAGTTCGCATATGCCACCCGTCGCCTACTCCTTTCATTCGTGAGTTGATGTCTACAGGAAAGGTTGATGTTGAAGATGCAAGCACAAAGTGGGAAACCCTTCGAAGTCGTGGAATGACTTGGCCAGATGTAATGGATGTTTTGAATTGGCGACTTCCACATATGGCAGCTCTGCGCAACCTGCGAGGTTTTGCTGCATCAGTTCGCGATGAAGCCCTACTTCGCCGATACTGTCAGATGCTAGAAGCAGGTGTTGATAGTGGAAAGCAGTTCCCATTTCGGTATATTTCTGCATACGAGGCTGTCATAGATGCTTCAAAGTCTTCTTGCAAACAGACGCCAAAAAAGTATAAATGCAAGCAAGTTGAACCTTTACGGGAAAGTGATTTGGCTTGCATTGAAGAATGGCTAGAGAAGTGCATTCAAAAGTCAATTGCCAACCATCCCAAGTTGAATGGAGATGTAGTGGTCCTGTCTGATAACAGTGGAAGTGCTTGGGGTACCATAACTTCCGAGTATGGAACACGCACTGTTTCAGAAATTGGCAACCTTTCTGCATTGATTACAGCATTGTCGTGTACCGGACGTGGAATGATAGGTCTTTTTGGAGACAAGCTTTTAGAGTACGAAGTAGATAAGTCACGCCCTCTCTTAGTTCAGTACGAAGAGATAAAGAAATTAATTGGATATCAGGGAAACTATGTCGGTGGTTCAACTGAGAATGGCATCTGGTTGTTCTTCAAGAGAGCAATGGATAGACCAGATAAGTACCGGTTCGATCACTTTTTCTGCTACTCTGATATGCAAGCTGGACATGGTTGTCTCTATGGATGTGACTCTATGATGGATGCAAAGTGGTTGTTCCATGGGACATATACACAAAAAAATCATCGTCCGTACATACACGTTCCCAAGCTGTTAGATGACTATCGAAAGAATATCAATCCTCGGATGAGTTGTTTCATGGTTCAGACAGCTGGTTACAATGACACCATTATGCCACAATCTACTTACAGGGGAGCAATCCTTTCTGGGTGGACAGGCAAGGAAGTAGTCTATGCCGACCAGGTTCTCAAGATGTGGGATGAGATTGACCGTATCTAGGTTCTAAACCTGATAACTTATTTTATTCAATGAATTTATTCATTTAATAAAATAAACCTGATAACTTATTTTATTCATTTAATAAAATAAACCTGAAATTATTTTATTCAATAACATTAAAGTATGTTTTACTATTTGTATTTATATTTTTTCTAGATAATTGACATAGTAATAAATCTAATACTACTACACTTGCCATTGCTTCAACAATTGGTACTGCTCTTGGTACAACACATGGATCATGTCTTCCTTTTGCTTTAAGCGTAACAGTATCACCTTTTAGATTTATAGTTTCTTGATTAACAAGAATTGTAGCTGGTGGTTTAAATGCAACTGAAAACGAAATATCTTCGCCGTTAGTTATACCACCTATAATACCTCCATTATTGTTTGTTTGGGTACTAACATTACCTTGGTTATTAATCCATCTATCATTATGCTGACTACCTGTTTGTTCGATACATGAGAACCCACTGCCAAGTTCAAATCCTTTAGTAGCAGGTATTGACATCATCGCTTGTGCAAGTAATGCTTCCATTTTATCAAACACTGGTTCACCCAATCCTCTAGGACAATTTTTAATAATACAAGATACTTTACCTCCAATTGAATCACCATTATTTTTAAGTTCCAAAATTAATTTTTCCATAGACTTTGATATTTCTTTATTTGGACATCTAGTTATAGTTTCATCTACTAGGTCTCTACTAATATTATCAGGTACCTTATCTAATTTAATATTACCAACTTGTGAAACAAATGATACAATTTCTACATTATATTGTTCTAAAATTTGATCTGCAACGGCGCCAGCAATTACTCTTCCTATAGTTTCACGAGCTGAACTACGACCTCCTCCAGATGAAGCATGTATTCCATATTTCCATAAATAAGTAAAGTCTGAATGGGATGGTCTAGGTATGTAGTTATCTTTTGAGAAAACATAATCTTCGGGTTTTGTATTTTTATTATTAACAATTATTGTTAATGGTGTACCTAATGTAACATTATTTTCCATACCAGATAGAATCATTAATGTATCTGCTTCATCCCTCGGTGTAGTTATTGCACTTTGACCCGGTCTTCGTCTATTTAATTGGTTTTGAATTTTATCAATATCTAATTTAAAATTAGGGGGCGGGCTATTAATTGTTACACCCACACTATGACTATGTGATTCACCAAAAGTAGTTATTTTATAGTAATTTCCAAATGTACTCATTATTATAAAATATTAAATATCTTTATATAAAATTAAAAGCTTCAAAATATAGCATAATTATATATATGAATAAAGATATGTACTATATCTGCCTATTTGTAATATTATTTATACTCTATTTTAGAAGTGAATATAATACAACTAGTAAAATAGAGAAGATGAGTAATGCATCTGATATTAAGGCACAAATTAATAATATCTATAAAACCGATATTGAATCAATTAGAAATCTTGCAGAAATATCTCAGAAATTACAAAAAGGTGGTTTAGAAGTACCAGGTAAATTAACTGCTAATAATATACAAAGTAATACATTAGTTAGTCTTAAGAATAGTCTTGAGACTAAATTGACTGCGCTTCAAAGTAAATTGACTACACTTACGAATCAAAGTAATAGTAAATTTAATAATATAAATCAAACGTTAGGGAAGATTGGCGACAGTACTAAATTAGTACGTCATCAAGATAGTATTACTATAAGATCACAAAAACATCCGAATTACAGATTAATGAATAGTGCAAATGCTGGATATGCTCAATTTAATAATCATAACCAAGCCGGTTGGGAGAAAATGAATATTGAGAAATGCGGACATGCAGCAATGACGCCTGTGTCACAACATAAATGCTAAAAAAGGATGATTAGGTGGTGGCTATTAATTGTTACACCTACACTATGAATATGTGATTCACCAAAAGTAGTTATTTTATAGTAATTTCCAAATGTACTCATTATTATAAAATATTAAATATCTTTATATAAAATTAAAAGCTTTAAAATATAATACTTTAAAATATAATACTTTAAAATATAATACTTTAAAATATAATACTTTAAAATATTATGTAACATAATTATATATATATGAATAAAGATATGTACTATATCTGCCTATTTGTAATATTATTTACACTCTATCTTAGAAGTGAATATAATACAAATAGTAAAATAGAGAAGATGAGTAATGCATCTGATATTAAGGCACAAATTAATAATATATATAAATCCGATGTTCAATCAATTAGAAATCTTGCAGAAATCTCTGAGAAATTACAAAAAGGTGGGTTAGAAGTACCAGGTAAATTAACAATTAAAGGTAAATTAAATGCTAATAATATACAAAGTAATACAATAGTTAGTCTTGAGACTAAATTGAATGCGCTTCAAAGTAAATTGACTACACTTACGAATCAAAGTAATAGTAAAATTAGTCAAATAAATACAATGTTAACTGATATTAACAAATATCGTGGTTTAAATTTAAATTTGACTACTACGTCTTCTGAATACATTGGTAAAAATACTACGACAACTTCAGTGATTAAACGAGGGGCGCCTGCATTAAGTGGGAATCATTATATAATTACTTCAGTTATAACTATACAAAATCACTCTTCATCAGGATGGAAAAATATTTATCATTATGGAAATAATAATAGAGAAAGAATACCAGCGCTATTTCTTTTTCCTAATAATATATGGAGTTGCCACTTTAGAGTTGGTACAATTAAAAATGGCAATGATGGTATGGATTTTGCTATTCCACCTCAGTTCAGAGAGTTTAATACCCCAATAACTATTAGTGTATTACTGGATGTGGAAGGTGGAAATAGTCGAATTATAGCATACGTAAACGGTATGTTTGCAGGAACTACTGTAATTCGAAGTAGACCATATAATTATGCATCAAGAAATTTTTATATTAAGGATCCTTGGCATAAAATGGATGATTTTAACGTAGAAAGTGTACATATAAGAAAGTTACGTTAAATATATAACAAATATTATATTAGTAGCATAGAAAAACTAATAAACACAAATATTAATAATATAAGAACATTATATTATTAGCATTGGTTGAACTTTTCGACTATGTCCGATATTATATATAATTATTTTGATAGTAATCTTACTATTACATGTCTATCAGGAATTTCAAATTTCATGGTAGCATTCTTGTAATAATAAGAGTTTCTTTTAATATTTTCTATTACATTATCTAACATATTACATCTATGATATTTTGAGGTTAAAGAAGAATGATTAATTATACAACAATGTAAGTGTAATTGATAGAATGAAGGATGATAATGAAAAAAGAAATATAATTGTTCTTCATCAATATAATTTAATTTTGCAACTGCAATACATTCTTTTTTCATATCTTCTAATAATTCAATGTGTTTAGATCTTAGATTTCTTAGTGTCATTATCTTTTCATGTGGGATTGCTAATATATAAAAACTAGAAATTGAATCCTTATGCCAATTAGTATCTTTAATAACCATCAGCTTAGGAGTTTCTGTTAGTATTGTATTAACCTGATCTTTTTTGGATAAAATATTAAATATCCATTTAGTATTTAATGTAAAAATATTATTTATATATGGCAAAATTTTTGTAATATATTCTTCTTTTGTTTCGGTTATTGTAATATATTTATCTTTCGGGTTATCTTTAAAATGATCTTTCTGACAAATTATATTTACATCCTTGTTATTAACTTTCATTGTCCAAAAATCTTCACTGTCAAATTGTTTATTACTTAAATTTAACTTGATAGTGTCGATTTGAAATTTAGAAAATATAACTGTGCATTTATCTTGAATTTGTCCGAAAATAATATATCCATCATTATTTTGTATTATTTGATTTTTAGTAAATTCCATATATTTACTAATATAAAATAAAATTTGATAGATTTTTATATTACTAAATATTTATTATTTAGTATATGCAAGACGAAAGAATCGGTGATCAGATAAATCAGCGCGTTGATATTCAACAAGTTGGTGCCAGTTTTATAAATTTTTATTATACTACTTGTAAAAATAATATTAATACTCTTGTTACATCAGGGGTTTTAAAGAACCATACTAGACTTAGATATAAAAATACAGAGTACAAAGATCAAGAATTAGTACAATTATTAACACAAATTAACTATGACTCAAATTTTATATTAGAAGAAACAATTATAATGGATTCTGGTGGTAGAAGAGCTGATATTCTTGTTACGGGTAAAATACAAATGAAACGAACGCATGAAATCTTAAGATTTAGTCAGTACTTTACTATCGCAAATAATAAAGATGGTAATTGGTTTATACATAATATGTTACTTTCTGTTTTATCATAATAAATTAAATGAATAATAATATAACTTTCATTTAATTTTAATCTAAAAAATATTACCCCTATTTTTTAGATTAAAAATAATATATAAGACTATTTAATATGAAAATCGACTCTTATAGTTTACAAGGTTTGAGAAATTCAAATGAAGATCAACATGTTTATTTTATGAATTTAGAAGGCGAGGAAAAAAATGTACCAAGTATTAATTTCGTTGGCGTATTTGACGGTCACGGTGGTAAAGCTGTATCTGCGTTTCTAAAAAAACAAGTGCCAAGACAATTTGCTAAAAATAAAGATACATCTATATTTAATAATACTCGATCTGCATCCGCATTTTTAAATAAAGTATTTAATGAGGTAGAAGAAAAATTAGAAAATAAACATCCAAGAGCTGTTAATTATACTGGTTCAACCGCACTATGTGGTGTAATATCAAAAAAACCAAATGATAAAAAAGTACTATGGATTGCAAATGTTGGTGATTCTAGAGCTGTTTTATGTAATCATAAAAATGAAGCTTCACAACTTTCAATAGATCATAAACCTAATTCATTACCAGAAAAGAAAAGAATAGAACAACTTGGTGGTAAAATTAAATACGATGGATGTGATTGGAGAATAAAAGATTTATCGTTATCAAGAGCATTTGGTGATTTAGAAGCTAAACCATATATTACACATTTACCACAAATATTTAAATATAATATAAATAAGGGTGATAAATATATTATATTTGCATGCGATGGTCTATGGGATGTATTAAGTAATAAAAAAGTAGTAAATTATGTTAATAGTCTCGTTGAAAAAAAATATACAGGCAATATTGCTAAAAAAATAGCTGAAAAAGCAATAAAAGAAGGTTCCACTGACAATGTCACAGTTGTTGCTTTATTTTTAGATTAACAAACTTCAATAGGAATCCATTTTTTAAAATTTTTCTCAAACCGACACAAGAATTTCTTTGCAGTTGAGTCTTTAAATTCTTGAACACATAGATGTGATATTTTTAAATTAGGAATATGAGCTATTCCTAATTTATCTTCCGTCAGTTCTTCGTATAAATCATACACGTCAGGTATTTCTGTATTTTTTAACCATAGTTTTTTTAATTTTCCTTCTGTTTCATACGAGTAATTTCTACATTTTAAATAATTAGTCATATTAATAATTAAATCATAGCTTTTGGAATTAATTACCTGATTATCTGTAATATTTGTTGTTGTTATATCTACTTTATCTTGTTTTTTATCCAAATAAACAATATTAATTCCTGAAAACTTCGGATAAAATTCTAATCCTTGACATTTAATACTACATGTTGGTATTACATTCTCTATCAAGTCTTTTAAATCAGAATAGGTGCTTAATTTATTTATTTTAAATATAAAATTTTTACATTTAGAACCATTGGTAAATTGAGTTTTTATTATATTATCAATATGACTAATTTTTTGCATCATTTCCAAATCTATAATTTTATTACCCATCAAGTAAAAACAATCTTTAATTAACATATAGTATCTATATGTTGTTTTATTATCACTATCTGTTGAACAATTATTAATTAACTTGCAATCAAATATTGTTCCTCTGAAAATTGAATTTGATGCATTTATTAAAATCTTATACATATTAACTTTTTTAGGTTGTACTTGGTCTCTATGATATGATAAGTTTTTCTTATCAATTGCCACGCAATATTTAGTATTATCTATCGTAAGAAATAATAGTAAATAGTTATAACCCATAAAATTTGGAGTAACATAATGTTCAGTCTCCTTTAGAAATTGTAATTTTTGTAAATTATTTAATATATTATATCTAAAATTAGACAAATCAATTGCACCAAAAAGAAAATCTAGCATCTTATTTTTTAAAGTTAAATCAGTAATAATTAAGGCATCACTAGTTCCAAATTTAGTTGTTTTTTTATCCATTTATATAATATAGTAATAAATGTTTATACATATTTTATCAATTTTTATTCTAAGAAAATTTTGCAAGATTTTCTTAGAGTAAGTTACTCGTCCTGATAAACCATTCGCACTGCGTGTTTTATAACCCACTGTTAAAGACATTCATCAAATATGATTTTGAACTATAGAAAATTTATAAATAAATTATTTAACAATCAATTACAAATACTATCAATTAATGTTTCTTTACTAGATTTAACAAATTATTATAAATTATTTAAGTTGATAATATTTATATTATTTTAATTGATTAATTTAAAAACTTGAATAAGGATCAAAACAACTATCATTTGCATATAGATTTCCATCTAAAGTACTTGTTTCTTCACCAATTACTGAAAAGTTATTTGAACATCCATTCATTGTTACACCCTTTTGCACATGTTGGCATGTAGAAGATTTTGATTTTTTCTTAAAATTTGGGATAGATTCATTATAAACATCTTTAATTGCTTTTGGCATATTATCACTTCTAGAGTATCTTAAATCATTTAATTTTTTATTCATAGGTTTGTATAATTTCATTTGTGATTTAGTTCCACATCCATTAATTCTCTTATTATATTTAGGTTCAATAAAAGCACCACATTTAACTTGGTGTCTGAATCTATGTTTCATCTCTTGTTTAGTAATAGATTCTTCTTCTTCTCCAAAGTTATTTTCTTCTTCTTCGCCAAAGTTATTTTCTTCTTCTTCGCCAAAGTTATTTTCTTCTTCTTCGCCAAAGTTATTTTCTTCTTCGCCAAAGTTATTTTCTTCTTCGCCAAAGTTATTTTCTTCCTCTTGAATTTTATATATTTCTTTGGATTCTTCTTCTTGGAATAATCCTCTAGATTCTTCTTCTTGATATAATCCTCTAGATTCTTCTTCTTGATATAATCCTCTAGATTCTTCTTCTTGGAATAATCCTCTAGATTCTTCTTCTTCATTACCAATTAATAAATTAGATAGTTCTTCTTCCGCATAAGGTTTGACAGCATATTCTTTTTCACCAAGTTCTTCACCAAGTTCTTCATCAAGTTCATCACCAAGTTCATCACCAAGTTCATCACCAAGTTCATCACCAAGTTCTTCATCAAATTCATTACCAAGTTCTTCATCAAATTCATTACCAAGTTCATCTCGTGTACTACTTAAATATTTTCTAAAATCTTCTTCTTCTTCTAATTTTTGATCTAATCTGCTATATTGTTCTGCCTCAATTTCAGAATATTGTTCTTCACTTTCCATATTATTAATTAAGTTAGAACTAATATTAGAATCTATACGTTGTCCTGTATTTATATTACTGGTGGATGATATGCGTGATAATTGATTAATACCTGAAAATACAAAATCTTGATTAGAGTTATTTATTTTAGCATAATTACTTGCTTTTTCTGTAGGTTTAAATATACGTTCTTCTTCGACATTGTATTCTTCATCTAAAAGTTCTTCGTTCATAATTTCTTCACCTAAAAGGTCTTCGTTTATAATTTCTTCACCTTGAAGTTCTTGTCCCACAAGTTCTTCGTCCATAAGTTCTTCGTCCATAAGTTCTTCGTCCATAAGTTCTTCGTCCATAAGTTCTTCGTCCATAAGTTCTTCTTCCATAAGTTCTTCGTCCATAAGTTCTTCGTCCATAAGTTCTTCGTCCATAAGTTCTTCTTCCATAAGTTCTTCGTTCACAAGTTTGTCTTCATCGTCATTTTCACATCCCTTATTTATTATACTTTTAGTACCAGATATAATTTTTGATAACATAGAGAACTCTTCAGATACTACTTCATTCGAGCCATTAAGTAAATATAAAATTATACCTGAGACTATTAAGACAATAAATAAATTTCTTAAACTATTTGACATCATATATTTTTATATGAGATTTTAATTTAAAAAAATTTGATTAAATTTAAACTAAATATATAATTATTAGTTATAAATATGGAAAGTTTAATAAATAACATAATTAAAGATCCTTATAACTATTCAATGACTCTAACTGTTGTTGAATTAGAACAAGTTATAAAGTATACAGCCGATAAATTTTTTAATGATGTATCAATAATATCAGATGATATTTATGATTTATTAATTGATTTTTTGCGACATAAAGATCCTAAAAATAAATTTTTAAAAACAGTTGGTTCAGAAGTTAAATCTAAAAATAAAGTAAAACTAGACTATTATTTAGGAAGTATGGATAAAATTAAACCACCTTCTCCTCAGATAGATAAATGGATAAGTAAATATAGCGGTCCTTACGTTTTATCAGAAAAATTAGATGGTGTATCTGGATTACTAATTTATAAAAAAAATGGTGATATTAAATTATATACACGTGGAACCGCAACTCACGGTGTTGATATTACACCACTTTTGAAATATATTACACATGTTCCATCGTTTGATAAAATTAAAGATTTTATTAATAAAAATAAAATTGTAAGTACTCATAAAGAAAATCTTATTGCATTTAGAGGCGAAATAATTATTAGTAAATCTATTTTTGAATCTAAATGGGCGTCTACAAAATGTAATGCTCGTAATACTGTTTCAGGTGTAGTTAATAGTAAACGAATAGATCCTATACTTGCCGGTTCAACTTATTTTGTAGTTTATGAGATAGTAGATCCTCCCATGAAACTTTTAGATCAATTTAATATAATAAATGAAATGGGATTTAGAGTTGTTCATAATAAAGTTTTTGATAAAATAAATTATGAAAATCTAAGTGCATATCTTAAAAAGAGAAAAGCTAGTTCTAAATATGTAATTGATGGAATCATTATATCAAACAATGAATTATATAAAAGAAATACAACAGGTAATCCAGAGTATGCTTTTGCTTTTAAAGATATTTTGGAAGATCAAAAAGCTATATCTACTATTGTTGAAGTTGAATGGAAAGTATCCAAAGATGGATATATTAATCCAATTGTAATTATAAATCCGGTTGAAGTAGGTGGTGTAACAATTTCAAGAATAACTGCATATAATGCAAAATATGTAGTTGATAATAAATTAGGTATTGGTGCAAAGATTGAATTGATTAGAAGTGGAGATGTTATACCAAAAATTTTAAAAGTGATAAAGCCTGCTAAAAAAGTAGTATTACCTGATAGTAATTGGGAATGGAATAAAACACATGTTGATATAATACTTAAAGACAGTTCAAAAGAAATAGAAATTAAAAATATACATTATTTTTTTGCAACATTAGATACTAAAGGTATGGGTGAAAAAGTTGTTGAAAAAATATATGATTCTGGTCTTAAAACAATTAAAAATATACTTGATGCAAATAAATCAGATTTTCTAAAAGCCGATGGATTTCAAGAAAAATCAGCTGAAAATATTGTTAAATCAATAAAGAAAGCAATGAATGATAACAATAACAATAAAAATGGATTATCTATACTAATGTCAGCATCAAATCAGTTTGGTCATGGTATGGGACAGCGAAGAATGGATATTATTCTTGAAAAATATCCAAAATTATTAGAAGAATATAAAAAATGGACATCATTAGAGTTCATAAATAAGATTAAAGAATTACCTGGGTGGGAAGAAAAAACTAGTCAACAATTTGTATCAAATTTTCCAAACTTTATAAAATTTTATAAATCTTTAAAAGACTATATAAAATTAAAACCAATTGTTGCTAAAAAATCAAACAAGACATCCAAGTTAAATGGACAAACTATTGTATTATCTGGATTTCGAGACAAAGATTTAGAAAATAAATTAAAAGATTTGGATATTAAAGTAAGTAATAGTGTATCAAAAAATACAAATCTTTTGGTAGTAAAAGATAAATCTGTATTAGATGATAATACTGGAAAAGTAAAAAAAGCTATTGAAGTAGGTGTTAAGATTATTACAAAAGAACAATTATTGAAAGAACTTTGAAAGCACTTTGAAAGAACTTTGAAAGCACTTTGAAAGCACTTTGAAAGCTTAACATTCTACTTCTGTTTTTTTATAATTATAACAAGTTCCTTTATCGTCTTTATAAGTATTTTTTGACATATTATCAATTGTTGGATATCTAATTACAATCTTTGGTTCAGGGTGAATTATATACAAAATAAGAATACCAATAAATAAAGATATAATAAAATAGAATAAAGTAATTTTTATCATTAAAATAATATAGAAAATATATTCATATAAATTAAAATAAAATTAATAGATTTATATATATTTAAATCGAATAACACTTAAATATATAGAACCTAATATTGTATTATGAAAGTAGACTATTTATTATCATTCAAAGATAATGAGGAAGTTCAAAATTTAAGTGAAGATTTTATTAAACTAATATCTAATTTTATTAGTAAGAACTTTTTAAAAAAATCCAAAAAAAAAGTAATTAAACCAATTTTAAAATGTAATTTATTAAAAAATAATAATTTACAAACGTCTAAAAATAAAATAGAAAATAAAACAAAATTAATTTTAAATAAGATTAGTAATGATAATTTTGAACAAATTGTAGGTGAATTTTTATCAACCTTTCTTGAAATGTCTCAAAATGATTATAATAGTGTTTTACAAACTATTTATATTAAAATGTTAAAAGATGAAAAATTTATTACTCTCTTTTATAAATTTTATTTAATAATTAATAATATATATAACTCGTTGTATAGTCTATCGAATCAAATATTTATTGATCTTGTTGAGTTAAAAACAAATATTGATTATTCCAATTTTACTATCACTGATGAATCACCTACACATAGTCTACTATTACAAGATTTAAATAAAGAAGAACATCGAATTAATAATTTAAATATAATATTACTACTAATAAAATCTGATAATTTAAACCCTAATATTATTAGTCATATATCATCATTATTAGTAAATACTAGTAATATTCCAGATATATACTATTGGTTTTCAAATGAAATAGTTAATAAGATAGATTCTATCCAAAATTATCATAGTATTCTTAAAAATAAACTATCTAGTGATATTAATAATAGGTATTCTATTTTATTAAAAAATTTATTAGAATCAAACAATATGTCATTTGATGATTTGGCAAGTTTGGATAATCAAAATAACAAAATTATACTCGATGATCAAAGTGATGTAGATGAAAATATATGTAATATTGATATAAATGAAGATAAAACTGAATTTGAAATAGAAGTCGATAACTTAATTGAAGAATTCTTATTATTAGAAGACTTTAATGAAGTCAAGATGTATATTGAAACTCTTAATCACAAAGACAATACTTTAAATGTATTTACATTATCATTATTAAATATATATTTTAATAATAATCTTAATAATTATGGTAAATTTAAGAATTTATTTATTAATTTAAAAAAGAGTAAATTAATTAAGACAGATATTTTTAAAACAAGTTTAAAAAAATTACTAAATGGAGATGATAGATTTGATTATTTAAATTTAGATAATAAAATAGATAAAATAATAGAAATTTATAAAATTGTTCAAATAAAATTAACTAAAGAATATATTGAAAATATTGTAAGCTTTAAAAATTAAAATACGATAGTGTTATTTTCTAAATTTTATTATATATTAATTGCATGGTTTATTTTTCGTTGTTTCCTTAACGATATCTCAATATTTTCTCTACATTTATTTCTATTCATATTTAACTTTTCTAATTTATCACGTTGTATCTTATCGTATTCTAATAACTTTCGTGAATTAATTGGCAATCTAACTCTATTTAATATTTTTAGTCTGTTAGATAGATTATTATTTTTATTAATATAATTTTCTTTATTAATATATAATTTATTTTTCCTTTCTTTTAAATCTACAATAATATCATCTATATTCTTTTGTTTTTTAATAAGACTTTTTTTATTTAATAATATATCACTTATAAGATATCTATAAGATATAAAGCATGTAGATAAAAGTACTATTGTAAAAATATTTAATATATTATTTTGAAACATATCTATATAATAATATATATATTATTATATATTATTATAATTTTTCACTCTATGAAATTATAGTTACTTCTATCAATTTTGATATAGCGGTTAAAAATATTCACCAAAGATGAAAATAATGAACTTTTCATTACATAAAATTATAGTTACACTTTCCAATTTTATTTTTCAGTTCTATCTTCAATGTAAATATTTGATAAACAACCAATTAACTGTAATAAAGAATCATTTCCCTCATTTACTTTAATGTATCCAAAACTAACTATATTAAATAGCTTCATTTTTTTAGCATAAGGAATTGTTAAATCACTATTAGGATTAATTAGATAGTCTAAAAATGTTAATAGTATATCACTTGCATTATATCCATTTTTATACAATCTTGTTAATTCTAAAATACTTTCTTTGAATTGATCATTTAAACACAAATCTAAAATATTTCGAATATATGCTGGTTTGGGTTTATCTAATAGTTTGTATATAGTATCAATTGTCAGATCAGAATGAGTGTATTTAATACATTCTAGATTATTAATTGATTTTCTAATATCTCTATCTGATATACTTACTAGTTCATCAATAGATTCTTTACTATATTTTATATTCTCTATATTGCATATATCTATTAATTTATTATTTATAAAATTATCTCTTAATTTAGGATAATTTATAATCATACATTTAGATTGAATACTTTCATTAACTTTTGTAGAATCATTGCATATAAACACAAATCTACAATTCTTTTTATACTCTGTAATAATATTACTTAATAAATTTTGAGCTTTATTAGTAATACTATCTGCTTCATCTAATATTATTAATTTTTCAGCACTATTTGTTATTTTTTGACAAAAAGGAATAATTGTATTATTAATGATTGATAATCCACGATCATCTGAAGCATTTAATTCTAATATATTTTCATTATAATCACGAGGATCAGGATAAATATTTTTTGCAATAATTAATATTGTTGATGTTTTTCCAGTGCCTGGTTCTCCTGTTAAAATCATATTTGGTACAGATTTGTATTCAATAATTTTATGAATTTTTTCTAGTAAGAATGTATCAAGAAATATGTCGGATGTATTAGATGGTCTATATTTCTCAATCCATGGTAATCCAATATCATTATCTATAATTCGAGTCATTATAGTAATTATATGAATTTATATCTAAATCATTTTATAATAATTTATATCTAATAATTAAATAATCTAATTATAAATTATTTATTTATTTAATCAAATAAAGCATGTTCTAATACTTGATCAATATGATCTATTAATACAACTTCAAATGTATCATCTTCAGGTGATAATCCATCTCTTCTTAATTTATCCAAGTCTTCTTCATTTTCTTTAGGTATTAAAGCTTTTGTTACACCAGAACGTTTAGCACCATTTAATTTAGCATCAACACCTCCAATAGCAGTTACTCTTCCACATAAATCAATTTCACCGGTCATTGCTATCTTATTATTAATTTTTCTACCAGTTAATACAGAATATATAGCTAGTGTCATTGCTGCACCCGCAGATGGTCCATCTTTGGGTGTTGCAGCTTCAGGTGTATGAATATGTAATCCAAAAGCCTTCTTGTTTTGACCATCTTCTATAATTTTTTGTTTTTCTTCTTCGCTTAATAAACCAAATGCAATCTTTTTAGCATAATTTACAGATTCTTTCATTACTTCGCCTTGTTTACCGGTCATATCTAATTCTAACATTTTATCAGCAGGATATTTCATTACTTGAATGACTGTTAGTCCGCCAATACCCGATGTTGTAGCATATAAACCATTTACTAATCCAACACTTGGTTCTTCTGCAGTTTTCTTTACTCTAACTCTAGGTTTATTTTCAAATAATACTTTAATATATTCTTCAGTAACTATAAATGGAATCTCATATTTGTCATTATCATGGAATCTGTTCAAGTTAATATCACGGACAATTTCTTGAATCTTTTCTTTAATTTTACGAACACCTGCTTCATTTGTATAAGTTTCAACAAGATATTTAATCATATCTTCAGATAATATTATTTCATCACTAGCTAAACCAACCTCTTTTAATATTTCAGGTAACATGTAATGTTTGATAATATGAATCTTTTCTACAATAGTCAAAGGATTAGTTTCAATTATAGTAATTCTGTCTCTAAGAATTGGGTCAATTAACGAAACGTCATTAAAAGAAAATACAATTAATGCTTTCGATAAATCTAATTTTATACCAGAAAAGTATTTATCTTCAAATTCATCATTTTGAGTACCATCTGTTAAATGTGTTAAAATAGAAATAATTTCTCTTCCATGTTCAGTTGCAGATACTTTATCGATTTCATCAATGAAAATAATAGGATTCATGCATTCACTACTTATTAAGATATCGGCTATTCTACCCCATGTTGAACCAACATATGTAAAATTATGACCAACTAAAGTAGAACCATTTACAGACCCACCAATTGGTAAGAATGCAAATGGTCTTCCTTCACCATTTTTATCAAGTAAACATTTTGATAATCCATTCTTGGCTAAAGATGTTTTACCAGTACCTGGTGGACCTTGTAGACCCAGTACTGCACCTTTTGCTTCGCCATTAATCCATTGTGCAAAAATTCTTTCTAATTGTGTCTTTGCTTCTTTGTGTCCATATACTGCATCATCTAATTTAGATCTAACAGTTCTTAAATAAGAAGTTCTATCTACTAAATAATTAGTCCATGCATCATGTAATTTTGATTCTTGTTCCTTGTTCTTTTCTAAAAAGTTAGTAATTTGAACATCAGAATATAAATTTTCTTCAGGATATTGAAGTTTTAATTTAGTTGTAAATTCACCTTTGAAATCTAAAATTTCATTTTTACTATAAGTTCCAAATGGTATCTTTAGTAATCCATCTAACCATGATTGTGCTTTATTATCACCTTGGAAATTATTCTTCATGGATTTTAATTTCTCAAGTGCTTTAATCTTTACATCTTCTTCTGCTTTTAGTAAAGCAATACGTCTTTCATATGGAATATCGGATGTTGATAATTTTTCTAATTTTTCATCATCTTCTTCTACCATTTTTTGTGAGTTTTCTAAGAGTTCTCTGATACTGTAATGCAAAGATTCATAAATTTCACCTGAAACATTCTTCTTATCTTTACTCTTTAATACATCATATAATACATAGGCAAGTTTTTGATCATCTTCGTTACTCATTAATAATAAAGTTAATATATCTACTTTTCTATATTTACTAGCCAACAAAAATTCATTTATTAATGATAATAGTGGTTTTCCTTGAATAACTTTAAAATCATAAAATTTCTTTTTTAAATCTTCGCATAGTTCATTTGCAGTACATGCAACCACATCTCTTAAATTTATAATTTTTAAATAATTGCTTTTAAATTGTTTGGGTACATCATATAAATTATATGATAATGCACTTTGATGACTCTTATATTTTGTATCAATAAATTGGATATTTCTTGAAATATTTAATACATCATCTTTGAAAACACCTTGGATTACTATAAATTTAATACCAATCTTCAAGTATACACATGCACCAAATTTATCTTCAAATAAACTTGCTGATTTACTATTTTTAGTAATCATTATATTTCTTCCATCTAATATACCAATACATTCGATATTGTTAAAGTCATTATCTCTATTTCTACCTTTCTTTGGTGAAGTTTGAATCAATTCATTAATACTTTTTAAGAATGCAGGCATACTATTATCGCCAACAATTATTGATGATGTTTTATTACTAGCTCCTCCTAATAATGATTCCAATAGATCTTTTGCCATTATAGCATTTTTCTTTTTTGGTTCAGTTTTATTAGAAAATGGTATACTATCTTTATGATCTTCAGAGTCCCATACACAGATTGGTTTAAAAAAACGACTTAAAAATAATAATGTTTCTAATTCTTCTTCTTCAAAATTATTTATCCAGTTTTTACCACCGAATAATTCTAAAATATAATTAACATTCTCAAATGAAATATGGTTAGAAAATTTAATTAATAAGTTATATACTTTGAATAGAATTAGATTTATTTCTTTTAAGCTATGATCTTTTAATGTATTGTGTGAAACTGTATTTGGTATAGTTCTTAATATATCATTAATTTCCTTTAATTCATCTAATATAATCATAAAGCTAGTATTTGTACCCGCATAAATGTTAATTTTATTACAGGATACAAGGTTACTTAACATACTCATTAAACAATCTTGATAAAATCTTAGTTGGGAATTAATGTTATTTATTTCAATCTTATTAAACCTATACCTTCTTTGAAATGATATCAAAGAATTAACTTGATCTAAAGTTAATTTACTGGTCATCTTAATATAAGATGATATTTTAATTTTAAATACATATATAAAATTAAAAAATCTTAATAAATTCTATTATATTAGATAAAATTATAATCATTATTTTAAAAGTTCGTCGGCGATATCTAAATAGGTTTTCCTACTTATTTCTAAATTTACTTTAATGGTTTCACTTATTTCACTTACCTTAAATTCAAAATTCATGCTGATTTGTTTTTCTTGATTCTCATCTTCTTCTACTATAAATTCAATTTTCGGGTCCGATGTATCATACTTACTGTCTTCGTCATTGTCTGTTTCATATTCGTCTAATTCTATATCAACTGTTTCAGTTGTACCTTCAATATTATTATTACTTATATTTTTTGAAGAAGAATCGGTTATTAATACCATCTCATCGTCTTCATATTCATCAGTTAAATAAAAATTCTTTAATATATTTTTGGCCATCTAATATTACAATATAAATTATTAATTTTGATTTTATTAAAATTGATAAATTACGCAGTCAAATTATTTTATTATATTCACTTTTAGTGAATCAAAAGTCATTCTTTTTAATAGTACTAATAAAAATTTATCTATAATAAGTTTAGTAAGAGTAATGTCATTACAATATATTTGCAAAGTTATAGATAATTACTATTTAGTTTTTTGTCACGATATATATAATAATAGTTTACCATTTGATGGATGGTTTCATAATTGTATTTTATGTAAAGCAATTACTGCGAACGAAGTAAACTTTAATTATATACAGAATACTGAAATAAAAGTTTTAATATGTAATAATTGTATAAAACATACTAAAAAAATTAATAATAATAAAATAATTAAATGTATAAACAAATATATTTTAATGTAAGTATATTTTTTATTATTTACTATAATGAACAATGATAATGTACTTAAAAAATTTGATAAATATTATTTATTTATAAAAAAAAATTCAAAATTAGTACTTTTTGATAATAATTCTAATAAAAAACTACTATTTGACAGTTTTAAAAATAAATATATTAATAATTACGATGGTTTAAATTTAATTCTACTTAAAATTTATAAAGTCAAATATAATCCAAAACAACCTATTAAAATGATATTTGGTCCTATTAAAGTCGAAATTAATTTTTTTGAATTATCTAAAAGAGGTGCTATTAAAACAAATAAGTATGAAACTAGAAATAATCATCTATTTTATACAACAGAATACTTAGATAATAATAAAATATCTAAAAAAGACTTTAAAAAAATTGTTACATTAGCTATCGATAATAAATTAGAAAAAAGATTACTCGCTCCTAAAACTATCGATCAAATAAATAAATAATTATTAAATTAGTTACATATAGTTCCAATTCTCTGGCAATGAGGACATTTACAAAATCCTTTACCATTTCTATATACTTCTTCACAATATGCGTGCATTCTAATATTACAACGCGTACAATGAATTAAATCAATATAATCAACTGATTCCCAGCATATTAAACAATTGTTATTCTCAGTATCTATATTATTATCAATTGAATATCCAATTCCCATATAATCATATTATAATTATCAATTTAACTAGTTTTGAATAATTATTGAAAACTAGTTAATTTAATGATATTATTGTATTATTAAATGAGCGATATTATTATTTTTACAGATGGTTCCACCTTAAATAACCAAAATAAAGGTAAAAGAAAAGGTGGTGTCGGAGTTTTCTTTGGTAAAAATGATGAACGAAATATTTCAATGCCATTAAAAGAAACATCATCCAATAAAGTTACTAATCAAGTTACAGAATTATTAGCTTGTGTTATGGCACTCGAAACACTTTTATCATCACAAGTAGTGAAATCAAAAAAAATTATTATATATACTGACTCTATCTATATTGTTAATATGATGTCAGATTGGATTAAAAAATGGGTTAAAAATGATTGGAAAAAAAGTGATGGTAAATTAGTTGATAATATTGAATTAATTAAAAAATTATATTTTTACTCTATGAATCTAGGTGTAAAATTTAAACATGTTAGAAGTCATCAAAAAGAACCATCTAAGGATAGTTCTGATTATAATATATGGTTTGGCAACGACCAAGCAGATAAACTTGCTGTAGCCGCATCAAAATCACTATAGATATATATTATAGATATATTATATGAATATAATTAATTTAAAAGATTCAATTATTTATTTTAATGAACAAAATATAATTGAATATTTGACATTATTAAATAGTCTTACAACTGTTTATAATAACGATCAAGAACTACAAAATATGGTAACTAATTTTAAAAAGAATATTTCAGAATTACCGTCAAATACATACATTTATGTAATTATGAGTAATAAAAAAGTAATTGGTTCTGGTACATTACTGTTAGAACATAAAATTATTCACAATTATGGTAAAGTTGGACACATTGAAGATATTGTAATTGATAGTAATACTAGAGGTCAAGGATTAGGAAAAAAAATAATTAACTATCTTATTAGTAAAGCTAAAATATATAATTGTTACAAGGTTATATTAGGATGTGATAATAGTAAAGTTGACTTTTACAAGAAATGTAATCCTGATAATAGTACATTTAAAATTACTAATCAAATTTCATATTATTTAGATACAGTATGAGATTTGCTTTTATAAATTAAATGTTCATTCAACAACAACAGATTTTGCTAAATTTCTAGGAAAGTCTGGGTTTATATTTCGTACTAATGATAATTTATATGCTAGTAATTGTAATGGTATAACTGATAATAAATCACCAAATATATTACTTTTTGGTAGTATAATACAGTTTTTTATATTACAATCAAACTTATCAGATATAAATAAAATAGGCGACATTCTTGATTTTATTTCTTCATATACATTTATCATTTTACTATAATGTTCATTATTTGGTGATATTAATATTACTGGAAAATCTTTTGATAATAAGGCAAAAGGTCCGTGTTTTAATGAACTCCCACTATAACCTTCTGCATGAATATAACTAATTTCTTTTATTTTTAAAGCCGCTTCTTTTGCTATATATTCTGATCGTCCTTTCCCTAAAATAAATAAATTATCTTTATTTACCAAATTTATAAATTTATTTATTTCTTTTTTTGATATTTCTATTGTTTTCTTTATTAGAGTTGGTAGTTGTCGTAGATTAGTTATATATTCTTTTCTTTTATTTTCATTTCTATTATGTATTTGACTAAACCATATTGACATTAATGATAACACAATCACTTGGTTTGTAAAACATTTAGTTGAGGCGACACCAACTTCTCTACCTGCATTTAGATAAACTCCACAATCTACTTCTCTAGCAATCATTGAATCAACTACATTAACAATACCAATTAAAAATAAATTATTTTCTTTACCAATTTGAATACATCTATGTAAATCTTTAGTTTCACCTGATTGTGATAACATGATTAAAGCACTATTGCCAACTTTTGGTATATCTCTTTCATTAAATTCGGCACCATCAAAAATAGAAACATTATTAAAAAAACATAATTCTTTAAAATAATTACATCCAATTAATGCTGCATTATATGATGTACCACATGCTAAAAAGATTATATTATCTATTCTTTTTAATATTTCAACATGCCCTTCTAATCCACCTAATTTAACTTTATTCTCATCTAATAATCGACCACCAAAACTTAATGCTCTCAAAGATGCATCATATTGTTCTTCAATTTCTTTAATTGTCCAATGATCATATGGATATGGTGTTAAATCAAAATTTTCATTAATTGTATCTTTTAGTTTGTATTTGTTTTCAGTTTTAATATTTATTTTACCTGATTCATATGAAATCTCACATAAATCATTTCCTTCTAATATAAAATAATTAGTCACTTTGCCGTCAAAACCAGATTGTTCTGAACTAATCATCACAAAGTCTTCATTTTCTGATATTAATAATGGACTCCCTTTTCTTACACAGTATAGTTTATCAGGTGTTTCTGTATTAATAATAACTAAACCCCATGTTCCTTCTAATTGCTGCAAACAGGTTTGGATTGCTTCAGTAAATGTTACATTTGGTTGATTGTAATAATATGCAATTAAATTTGAAATTACTTCAGTATCAGTTTCTGAATCAAAATTAATATTATTTTTAATTAATTTTTGTTTTAAAGTAGAATAATTTTCAATTATGCCATTATGTGCCAATATTACTTTTCCATCAAAACTTGTATGAGGATGAGAATTTATATCTGTTTTTGCACCATGCGTTGCCCATCTTGTATGTCCAATACCAATGTTAGCATTATCAAGTAATTTAATATTACTAT
>Ga0209534_10001673_pt1 | contig 22934 bp, 15 predicted proteins | sample COG_07_FD_184751 | JGI IMG/M metagenome (GOLD analysis project Ga0209534, IMG submission 184751) | Pelagic Microbial community sample from North Sea - COGITO 998_met_07 (SPAdes) (version 2) | ecosystem: Environmental > Aquatic > Marine > Neritic zone/Coastal water | place: Helgoland, sampling...
GAGTTGCACAAGTGCATTGGAGAAGCAGGAAAATATGATGGTGATGCCAGACTTGCCAATGGTCTCGACACAGATGATTTGACTGACCTTTGGGATTCTATTGTTGAAGAACTTGATCTGAACTTGCCATTTTTGGAAGCACACATCTTCAATTCGGGAAGACAGGCAATGGATTGTCCACTTGGTTGTGTCTGTTTCATTTTTGATGCTGAAGATTGCTACATCAAAAGAATTTCACCAAAAGGAAAGAATCTGCAAAATATCACAGGAGAACTCAACTTTGTTGAGTGGACTGATGTTTCTTGTTAAACCAAAATCAAATACAACTGAGAGTTTGGGTATCATTTAATTCAGTCAAATCATTAAAGCTTAGCCAGCATTTTAGATTGGAAAGCTTTTCCAAAGCTGAAAGTCTGTCCAAATATGGTCACAATGTACCCCATTTTCCAATTCTTACTAAGTGGGGCCTAAAATCTATAAGTGATACTGCTACTCAATCTTTAGCCAAAGCAAAGGCACAACTAAACCTTCCTGATGAGATCAAGGGAAAGGTAAACCAGTACCGAGAAAGCTGAGTTAAGAAATACAAATAGCATGAGTAAGGAAAAGAAAATCGACGCCAATGAGTTTGGTAAAATTAGAAAGATATTGGACGAGGGCAGTCTTGAAAAGGTAACCTTTGCCTTGGATCTGCTCGATTCACTTGGAGCCGGGGATGAGGACTATGCCAAACTATTTACCAAAACGAGGATCAAGAAATTAATATCAGTTGATTCACTGATGTTTAACTTCCTTGCTGGAAGGCTCAATCAATTCAAAAGTGCACTTTTAAATTTTAAAGAAGCAGTTAATGGATTACCTCCCAATACTCTTACGCATATGATAGGGGAATTGACTGAGCTGAGCGATGGGGCGGCAAAAATACTTTCAGGATTAAATCGGCTTTCACTTCAACTCGATGGATACAATGTCGAAAGTGGACCTACTTTTATAAGCGACAATGCAGCGGAAAGCCTTTCAAAATTTGATGGTGATTTGTGGCTTAATGGCTTGAATAAAATAAGTGATAAGTCGGCCGAAAATCTATCGAAACATAAGGGTGGATCTCTTTGTCTCAATGGTCTCACTGAACTAAGCGATGAAGCGGCCGAAAGCCTATCGAAACATAAGGGTGGATCTCTTTACATTAATGGTCTTACAAAACTGAGCGATGCTGCGGCCGAAAGCCTTTCGAAGGTGAGGGGTGACCTTAGCCTTGAAGGCCTGATATCGCTTAGCGAAGCAGCGGCAAACAGCCTTTCGAACTGTAAATCTAATAGTCTTAACCTTTCTGGACTAACTTCGCTTAGCGAAGCAGCAGTGAAGAGCCTCTCTCAATTTGAAGGTAACCATCTTTACCTAGCTGGCTTGGATTCGCTCAGTGATTCAGCCGCGGAAAGTCTTTCCCAATACAACGGGGATTCTACCGAAAATTCCGGCTGGCTTTCACTTTATGGTTTAAATGCTCTAAGCGATTCAGCTGTAGATAGATTATCTAAATTCAGTGGGAAATCACTATCTCTCAATGGAGTAAAAAGATTGAGTGATATGCAAGCAAAGAGTTTATCGAATCTGAGCAGCGATTTAAGGATGTTGGATCTTGATGAGTTGAGCGACACAGCTTCCCAATATTTTGCCAAATCAACAGGACATTTAAACTTCCCTTTCGCACTAAGAGAAAAGGTAAACCAGTACCGAGAAAGCTGAGTTAAGAAAACTATACATTATGAGCGAAAAAAAGATATTAACTAAAGAGATACTTGAGTATCGATTGATTCCGATCGAGGACTTTGGTTCAATGACACCTGAAGCGGCTGAACTTTACGCCGAAAAAGGCGAGTTTACGATACACGACGGTGGTTCCAAAAATCTCGCATGGATAAATGAATTGAGCTCCGAGGTAGCCGAAAAACTGCCAACAAACCGATACGGATACGATGGTTTGGAACTCAACCAATTGACTGAATTGTCCGTTGATTCCGCCCGTGCGCTCGCCCGCAACGAAGGTGAAAATCTTTCCCTGAACGGGTTGAGCAGTCTGTCCCCTGAGGTGGCGGAGGCGTTGGCGGGGTACGGTGGAAATTTGAGCTTACATGGAATTTGCTCTCTGGATGAGAAAACCGCGGAGGCTCTGTCGTCCTTTAGCGGAGAATCCATAAACTTACCTTCGCTTACGGAGGTGAGCGAGGAGGCCCTAATAAAACTTGCTACTTCTGAGTCGCACTTAAGTCTCTACGGACTTCAGACCCTTTCCGAAAAGGTGGCGGAAGCTTTGGTCAGCAAGAACCGCATTTTAAATTTGAGAGGGTTGGTTGAAATTAGCGATGCGACAGCCTCCATTCTCAGTCGAAATCCCCAAAATTATCTCAATGAAAAGATCGATAAGCAGATTAAGGCAGCGGAGAAAAAAGCATTGGAATCCACGGCGGTGATTCCTAAGGCTGATTTATCCAAGATTCGCAAGCTTATCAAGACTGACGAAGGTGAAAAGCTGGCTTTGGCTTGCCAATTATTAGAGAGTTTCGAAGCTTCGGAAGCGGACTATGTAAGGCTTTTCCCGAAGACGGTAATTTACCGGTTGCTCAATACCTGGGATCCAAAGGCTTGGGATGCTCTGTGGGATACCTTGATTCAACATCGAAAAACGGAAGTTTTGCTAATTGAGCAGGTAACGAAAAGATTGAAAAGTGTCCCGAGCGAGTGGAGTTTGCGTAACAAGCGTTTTGAAGACGCAAATGCCATGTTTTCCAACTGTAAGGAATCTACTCTCATACACTGTGTAAAGTGCACTGATCCTTTATACACTGATACGGATTGTGGGATGAGACTCAATGCAATTAAAGAGTTGAGCGATGAAGCGGCTGAAAGCCTCTCGAAACATAAGGGTACATCCCTTTTTATTAATGGTCTTAAGAAACTGAGCGATGCTGCAGCCGAAAGCCTATCGAAATTTAAGGGCAAATATCTTGATCTCAATGGCCTGACCGAACTGAGCGCTGCGGCGGCGAAGAGCTTGTCGAAACATGAGGGTACTCTTGAACTCAATGGCCTGACCGAACTGAGCGATACGGCGACGGAGAGTTTGTCGAAATATGAGGGTACTCTTAAACTCAATGGGCTGACCGAATTGAGCGATACGGCGGCGAAGAGCTTGTCTAAACATGAGGGTTGGATTGAACTCAATGGCCTGACCGAACTGAGCGATACGGCGGCGGAGAGTTTGTCGAAATTTAAGGGTAGATGTCTTTCTTTGAACGGACTTGTCAAACTAGGCGATACGGCCGCTCAATATCTTGCGACTTTAGAGCCAGGCAGCATTGGTCTAGAGGGCTTAACGGAGCTGGGTGATGTCCCGGGGCACTTGGCTCTTGCAGCTAATTTTAGCAAATTAAATTGCAACTGGCTTTCCCTTGGATCGCTTGTGAGTATGAGTGACGAAGTAGCTGAGGTTTTGTCGAAATCTAAGGGTGAGCTTCGTCTCTCTGGATTGACGGAACTAAGCGATGCGGCTGCCGAGAGTTTGTCGAAGCATCAGCATGGCCTTTCCCTTAAAAGTCTGACGGAAATGAGCGATGCGGCGGCGGAGGTTTTGTCGAAATCTAAGGGGCAGCTCGATCTCTCTGGCCTGACGGAACTCAGCGATGCGGCTGCTAAAAGTCTAGCAAAGCATCAAAAATTACTTTTACCATCTGATGCCGACTATCATTCGGGGAATCCGAAAATAGAGAAGCTCGTACAGAAGTACCGTTGATCTCATATTTAAACAAAACAACTAAATCAATTATGACAGAAAGTGTACAAATATCCTTGTTGAAAGCATGTGTTTCCTCGGACCTGAATGGGGTGAAGCATGCAATTGAAAGCGGAGCTGATCCAGATCTTGAACTTGATTGGGAAAAATCAGTGGATGATCACACAACTGCTTTTTCAGCAGTCATAGAATCCGGTGATTTGGAAATTACAAAGTATCTCATTGATATAGGAGCAAACCCAAATATTGGATGTTCGATTACATCTGTTCAACAACTTGGGAAAGGAACCCTTTCAAGTTTTATTGCAGAAGGACTTTATGTAAATGATGACGATGACTCGGCTCTTTTCTCAGCCATCGAACAAGGGGATACAGAACTTGCATCTCTTCTTCTGAATAACGGTGCAAATCCCAATGCTGTTTCCAGTTGGCGTGAAGGTAATGCGTTTGAATTTGCGAATGAACAGGGCGTTGATGCAATTATTCAACTACTTAAAGAAAAGGGAGGTCGTAAGAGAGATGGCGAATCTCCGCTAGTAAGAAAAGATGTTCAGTCAGCAAAAGCATTTATTGAAGCAGTAATTGATGGCGATGATGATACCGCAATTTCCTTGCTAGATAAACAGTTCGATTTCAATGAGGAAGTGGAACATGAGTATTCCGATGAATGGGTAAATGTGACTCCATTGGTTTTTGTTTGCGAGAAGGGAAATAAAAACTTGGTTGCCGAACTAATAAAAAGAGGGGCAAATGTTAATGATTCCTCTGGTCAGGCCCTTGTTAATGCCACAGAAAACGAACATCTTGATATTGTAGCAGAATTAATTCAGGCAGGTGCTTATGTGAATGCAAGCGGAGACAGAGCTTTATTTTCCGCGATTGAAAAGGATTCCAAAGAAATAACTGCTCTGTTGCTGGAGAATGGAGCAAACCCAAATGCGCATTCCTGGAATGGCAGTCCACTCTCGATTGCTGCTAAGCGGGGCGATACAGATACCGTTGATTTGTTGTTAGGTAATGGAGCAAATCCCACCTTTTTTCGATCTTCTGCACTTTTTTCCGCCTTGGAGAGTGGTTATGCAGATGTGGCAAAAAAATTAATCGAAGCGGGTGGTAATTTAACTGCCAATAAACAGAAGTTAGAATTTATATTATCTGTAGGTTTTTCCGGATCGGTAATTCAGTTACTTGCTGATCATGGACATTCTATTGAGTCGCCCGATGAAAACTGGCGGGAGATGCTACATGATATGGTTGAAAACGCAGAATCTTCTGCTTACGAGGAGGAATAATATATGAACTTATTAGAGTATTCTAGATGGGGTGGGCAGGAGCCACCTTCGGGAATTGAGAACAATGGTAAAGTTGTTCAATTTATTGATTATCAGACCAGGTATCTTATCTTGACGGATTCTGCAGAGACAGCATCCGATCTTGTTTTGCAATTAAGTAAAGACATCAGTGATGATGGTGAGCAGATGGACTTTAAGCCGAGTGATTCATCTGATCGTCCATTTTCGGTCAAAATTAGTCCTTTCATAAAAAAGATTTTCAAATTGGAGAACAATGATTACGAGGACGAGGTTAAGATACAGGCAGTGGGTATGGACCTAGCTGATTTAGAGCTACTCAACAATTCTGGATTTATTCAAAATCCCAGTCAGGAGTATGACCCAGCTGATGCATGGGCTAATTCTAATTGGGTTAAAGGTAAGAGTTTCTCATCCGTAGAATTGGATGAAAGATTAGCCGAGGAGGTTTCTAAACTGTTGGATGCACATGAGCAGTTGGCTGGAGCTTCGAATGAAAATGAGGAATGGGTACGGCAGGAGATGGATGAGTCTCGCAGTAAAATAGCTGATTACTTGCAGTCAGGAGCAAACATACATGCAAATGAAGAACAAATACTCATTGCCGCTTGCAAAAAAGGAGTCTTGGAAGTTGCTCAACTTTGCCTAGAGTCGAGTGCTGATTTAAGTGCACAGGATCACTCCTGTATCTTCTTTGCAATGCTTGGAGATTCTCCAAGTGCCGATATTCTTGAGTTACTTGCTAAGCATGGTGCAGATGAGCAAATGATTTTGGACTGCCGATTAGTACAATACTGTAGATCGGGAGATTTGGAGTCAGTAGCTTCCTTAATGAATGAAGGTGCAAAGTGTAAGGACTCAAGCATCGTCCGAATACCTCAAATGGCACTTAATGCAGCGTGTGGATACGGACACTTGGATGTGGTTAAATACTTGCTCGAAAATGATGCTGATATTAGCTGTGAGGATGCTACCTACTTTTGCTATGCAGTGGAGGAGGGATTTACTGATGTTGTAAAATATCTAATTGAGCAAGGTGTGACTGTTGATGCCAATGGTGGTGTTCCTTTGCGAGTTGCTACGGTAAATCAAAATTTGGAATTGGTCCAAATTCTTTTGCAAGCAGGTGCCAATCCAAATACAGGGGATGAAGTGCTTCATGCACTTTTTTGCACTGCATATGCTGATGTAACAAAAAATCCCTCATCCTTGTCTAGGCGAATTGAAATTGCAGGGATGCTCATTAACGCAGGAGCCGACATTAATGAGATCATTGAGTTTGAGCATTTTGAAGAGAGAGTGGAGCTTTCACCATTGGCATTTGCCTGTCGAAACGGAGAGAGTGAAATTGCTCAATTTCTGCTGGATAATGGAGCTGATGTAAATGGGCATGTATCTTCAACTGCTCTATCAGAAGCATGCAAACAGTTTGTCGGCCCCGATCGTGGACTTGCCTCAGCCGAGGTGTTGATTAATGCTGGAGCGGATCCAAATCTGCCCGGTACTGCTTTGCTTTGGGCTTGTGCAAGATTAAACAAGGATTTGATCAAGTTGTTGCTCGCAAACGGAGCTGATCCAAATATCGCAGATGATGATGGGGGTGCAGTTTTGAATGTCGTAAAAGATTTTATTTCCGGAGTGCAAAGAATGTCGGAGGCGGAAGACGAATGCGAGATGGAGGAGGCTCTCCAGTATGGATTTGCGATTGAAGATCTATCCATGATTACGATCGAGGACGGGAATTATCCTACTTGGGTAATGAGTACTAATGATTTTGTTGCTAAGCCTGGATCTGAATTGGTTGGCTTTGGGTTGTCTGCATTTCGCAAACCTTCGGAAGATTGCTTGCTTTTACAAAGAGCGGTAGGAGGGGAGTTGGAAGTGTCAACATGGGCTCAATATCCAGAGGACTTTAATCCATTATCTGATCAAATTTTTAAGTCTCCTGATCGATTTCAAAAAGAGATCGTCCAAAAAAACAATAATCTTCTCAATGTTGGGTTAACTTTGCCCATTGAAGCATTTGCTGAGTTGTTGGGGGATAGCTTTGGTGATTGGGTCGAGGAAATAAATGGTCTTCCAGAAAGTAAGGAGAGGGATGTCCCTGCTAAGGAACTCGCTCAAAAAATGACAATTGAACTTAATGAAAAACTTGCAGATGCGGGTCTTCCCCAATGTACCAAAGTGTTTACTCTTCCATGGGTCAGAGTAATGTTCGGGTCTTCTCTGGAACTGGGTAGGTATTATGTGCTTTTCCCAGAGGAATTATACGAAGAGGACACATTTAAATCAGACTTTCACAAAGCTTGTGGCGAACCTGCCCCAGCTGGTTTTGCAACTATTTCTTACTAGGAGGAAAACATCATGTCATTAGATTTATGCTCAAATAAATACGGTTATCTAATACCAAAGGAGAAAGCTTTGGAGGCCAAGGAAGAGGAACTTATTCAAGTAGTTAAATTACTCATTGAAAAAGGGGCGGATGCCTCCATTCCCAACTCAAATGGAGAAACTGCACTGGAACTGGCCACCCAAGCAGGTCTAGAAAAGCTTTCAGAAGTGCTTCGAGATAAAAAATGAAGAAAGGTTTTCGCTGAACAAGACGAAATATCCTCAAGACAATACAGTTTAAATTGTTATTGACCTATCTTTTTAAATTTATGCCATCATCATAAACTATGAGTTCTCAATCCAGTATTAAGCGACTGAAGCTGTGCTCGTTGGGCAGGTTGCAAAAAATGTCCGATACGCTCTCTGGTGAAATCACCAAGCTTAACCAAAAGATTGATAAAATGGAGGGGGAGTGCAATAAGCTGGCTGTTGATGAGGGTACAGTCGTCCTCCAGGAATATCATGGAGAATATCTACTCAAGTTTGATCGAATGGAATACGAAATCGATGGATTTCGCAGGAAAGTCGAAGATATGACTGAAAAAAGAAAGACCATAGATGAGGTTCGCTTGGTCAAGGAATTGGAGCAAAAACAGGCTGCAATTTTAGGAGGAGTCAAAATGGTGAAGGCGAAGGATACCCTCATCTTTGTTCTCATCATTTTTGTGCTTAGCTTGCTTGCAATGGAGATCTATCAGATCGGAGCGCCCGGGACTGGTGCACATATTAAGCCTGTAATTGAGGATGGTAAAATTGTGGATGTAAATATCCTTCAGCCTGGTATGGAATATTCTGCAGCTGAAATTGTTTCCCGACCGGGTAACAATTATCCAACCGGTGAGGCGATTCTTTTACCTGTTGTGAGTGAGGGTAAATTAAGTGAGGTCAAAATTCTTTTTGGAGGCAGTGGCTATCGAGAAGATCACATTTTTTCTGTTATTCCAGACTTCTCCAAGTCCACCCATTGGACATTCTGGTGGTTAGATACTATCTGTTGTATAATTTTTATGGCCAACTTTATTTTTGAACTTCGATTGAGCAGTTCAAAAAAATGGTACTGGAAAAGAAACTGGATAGATTTTCTTACCTCGCTGCCATTTCCTCCTTTGCATCTGATGAGTCTTGGCGGCGAGGGCATCAATGCGATCAGAGCAGGAAGAATTTTAAGAGTTATCCGGATACTCCGAGCATTCCGTGTCCTGAGAATGTTTTTGTTTTTTTGGAGAGGCCTCGATCATTTGTCCACCATCATGGATGTTAAACTTTTAAAGAAATCTCTTGTTTATGGCTTAATTGCTATGCTTGCCGGTGCAATGATATTTATGAGCCTTGAGCGTGTGGAAGATGGAGATGGCAGTTTCCTGGAGTCTTTGTGGTGGAGTTTTACCACCCTTGTCACTGGAGGGTTTGCAGATATTCATAATCCAGCAACCATGGGAGGGAAAATTCTTACTGTAATGTTGGTGATTGGGGGGATGGTATTAGTGGGTGTATTTACCGCTACCCTGACTTCTGTTTTAGTGCGCGAAGATGATTCCTGGCAAAGAGATGATGTTGATGTGCAACTTAGCCAAATGTCAGGTATTGAAAATAAACTAGAGTCCATAGAACAGGAGCTCAAAAACCTTAAAGCTAAGCAATCCGAGGATGACGGACATTAATCAGTGAGAGTCCTGTAAGACTTAAAATAAATTAAACAGGACATTATCAATTGATCAGCCTATTCACTTTATTACCGTTAAATAATTACCAATGAGCAAAAAATTAGTACTTACAAAAGAAATCCTTCAACATCGATTAATCGCTGTTGAAGACTTTGGTTCAATGACACCTGAGGCTGCCGAGCTATATGCCGCTGAGGGTGAATTAGCCAAGGTATCAGAAGTGCCCTATGGCGAAGATACATCCGGAAAGGATCTTGGCTGGTTACAGGAGCTGAATGTTGAAGTGGCTGAGAAACTTCCTCCAAATCTTTATTGCCTAAAGCTTGATCAGCTTAAGGAACTGTCGGTTGATACCGCAAAAGCCTTGGCGAAAAATAAGTGCAACAACCTTACCTTAAATGGCCTCACAAGCCTTTCCGAGGAATTGGCAGATGCATTGTCCAACTATTGGGGCAAACTGGAACTAAACGGAATTACTTCATTGGATAAAAAGACCGCGGATGCACTTTCTTCTTTTGCCGGGGAATCTATACATCTTGGATCTGTTGATGAAATAAGCGAGGATGCCCTGGTTGCCCTAGCTGGGGTTGATGCAGACCTTGATCTATGTAGCCTGAAAAGTTTGTCTGATAAGGCGGCTAAAGCTCTAGTGGCGAAGAAACGATCGCTGGACTTGAGTGGGTTGGCCGAAATTAGCGAAGTGGTTGCGAGTATTCTCAGCCAGAACAGAAAAAATATTTTAAGTGAAAAGTTAGAGGCAGCGGTGAAAGCTGCCGGGAAAAAAGCCAGTAAAGAGAAGAAGTTAACCACGAAAGAACTCGCCAATATACGTAAGATGTTGGATGAGGGCAGTCTTGAAAAGGTAACCTTTGCATTGGATCTGCTCGATTCACTTGGTGCTGAGGACAAAGATTATGCAAAGCTTTTCGGCAAGGGTCGTATCAAGAAATTGATCATCTACAATGGGGTAATGTTTAATCTCCTTTTCGAGAGGCTTTCTAATTTTGATGAAGCGTTAACCAATTTAGAGGAAGGATTAAATGGGTTGTGCTGGGAATACCGAGATGGTGATGAGGGAAGAGACTTAATAAGTAGCCTACCAGGAGAGCTCAGTGATTCGTTGATAGAATTTCTCTCAACCCTAGAACTTAAAAGGCAACGGATCAACTCACTTGATCTTAATAATTTGGAATCCCTTTCTGACTCAGCCGCTAAAAGTCTTACCAAGTTTGAGGGGTCCACTATTGAGCTTAAGGGTTTAAAAGAAATTACCGACTCGGCTGCATCAAGTCTTGCACATTTTAAGGGCGATTATCTTACGCTTCGAGGTCTTAGAAAACTTAGTGATGCGGCAGCAGAAAGTTTATCTCTTTTTACCGGGGAACTTGATTTAATGGGACTTACTGAGTTAAGTGATACGGCAGCAGAAAGTTTGTCCAAGCAAAAGGGGTTTACTCCTAATAAGAGGTTAATGAGAATTAAGGAACACATCTTTCGTAAAAATTAGCGATGCCGCAGCGGAAGCTTTATCTACTTCCGAATATACCCTATGTCTTAATGGCCAAATTGAATTGAGCGATGCAGCGGCGGAGATTTTATCACAATATTCAAGAGAATTTCTTGATCTTGGGGATGTAAATTGCGAGATTTATTTTATTTTTATTGGAGAAGGATATTCGCAGAAAAACAAAAAAGTCTTCGTATAGCTGATAATCGCAAAAGTATTAAACGAATATGAAACTAACAAAAGCACAACGAGCACATCTCGCCAATTATGGATGGGATGCGATTGATGTTGAAGTCGATGGCAAAAAACAGAATTGCCAATGGATCAGCATTAGTACCGAAGATGGTGCTATTTTTGGCGAGATTTGCGAAGATTTTGAGCTCTCAGGAGATGGAGAAGATGTTAAATTGTTAGTTATAGGAACAAGAGAAGACTAAGCTTACATCTCTGAGTAAAAAAGCAGCTCAGTCTCTGGCTAAAGTATCATCAACGAGTTATCTTCCCGATAATTTAGATGAGCTTGTGGAAAAATACCGCTAATTCGGAACCTCATCTCTCTTTTGGTCTAAAGAGTTCTTGGAATCGATAGGGTATTACCAAAAGGTAATTCTTCTATGTCAGTAGCACAGTCCTCCGGCACTACCCATAGCATCCTGCAACTCGGCGGTGTGGTTGGAGCTGGGGCATAACCATCGGTTAAATAAAGCAGTCCATCGAAACACCGTTGCTGCTGCATCCATTGGAAAACGGGCTCAAATTCTGTACCCCCACGACCCTCTACTGTTTTGGGCCGTCTCCCGCTGTATTCGTAGTTCCTATGGATTTCTGCATCGCACTCCACAATGCTGACACTAGCACCAGCCTGCCAAATGCCATGAATTTCTGTAAAGAAATCATCAAGCATTTCATCGTCCACTGAACCAGATGTATCTATGGCAATGAGAAGTCTCTGGAATCGTTGAATTTTTACACCTGGGCGAGTGCCAAATCTTTTACTTACCCGCTTTACGGTATGCCTGATTCTCGTCTTTCCCGTGGCTGCGCAAAAGATTCGAAGTGCCCGCTTCCAGTCAAGCTTGGGTTGCCTTGTTTCCTGGATTTCTGAAAGCTGTGCAATTATTTGTGCTGGCATAGAGCCCCAGGCACTTGTTGATGTACGGTCTCTTGCGGTTAAAATTGAACCCTCAACTGCATGGCGTGCCATATTGTCATGCAACTGGTTACTGCCATCACTCCAACTGCCGTGGTCATCAGAAGCTGGGCTATTAATATATTTGGACAAAGCAGAGGCACTTTTGGGAGTACCCGTTTGCTCCCAGTCACTACCTTCACTTGATTCATCGTCTGATTGATCATCTTCCCCGCCCGGCTTACTCATCTTATTGAGGAGCAATTGAAGCTTTTCATAATAGTAATCGAGGGTTTGATCAGGCGCTAGATTGAGCTCCGGGAAATCATCTAAGGTTAGGAATCCATCGGGTAGGGGAAGGGGAGAGATTAATTGATTTACCACTAAGTCAGCAGCCAGATCATAAATCTTTTCATTCCTGTCCGCTTGCCTGAATAAATGGCGGAAAACCACATGAAGGAGAAGATGTTTGGTGACAGCCATCCTTAGGTTGTCCGTCTCGATAGGACTGCGGGTTTTTAATTTATTAAGAAAGAAGACTGGGTTTATTTGGATGACAACCTGGTTTCCGTCCCATGAAATTGCCGCAGTATCAATTTCATGAGTAATTTTTCGTGGCATGGTGCCCAGTAAGTGGGCATAGAAGGGTTCCTTTAATAAAAGGTCGAAACCAGTCCTTGCCAGTTGTTCCTCTGCGAGCCGTAGAGTTCCTGAATCGATATTCTCACCTTTCACAAACTTGGATTCTTTTATGCGAACTGATATCCTTTTAACAACTGCTCAACGATCTTCTTCTTTTTATCGTATACATTTCCAGGTTTTGTGGATAGTCGATTGGATCCATCATAGACACCGGAAAAAGTTTCCATAGTCATTTTCTCTTTTCCTGGTTCCTGGTAAATCGACAAATTCATAAAACGCTTTCCCTTAACTAGCATGGTTGGTCCGAACAGACCTAAGTCAAATTTTTGATTTTGTAGGAGTTGATCGATTGCAAGTTTAGAAATTCTAAAGTGGTCCAGGTTGCCACCACCATACAGATCAATCGAACGATTAAACAAAAACTTGGTTATTGCAGTACGCTTGGCCAATATCAAAGCCGAGCTATCAGGAATCTCAATAGTGTTATTTTCCTTGCAGGCCAAAACGATGGGGAAGGTTAAGCTTGCTAAGCAAGTTGCTTGTTCTTCAGTGAGGGTACCCGACAAGAAAATTGTCAATTCATCTCCAGCAAAGTTTTTCATCGCTAAGATAATAGATTTCCCAAGTTTGGATTTAGAGAAGTCTAAAGCTGTCTTGCATTTGAATTTTGGGAGGATTTCACGAATAGTCGTAGCGGATCCTCCGACCAGCTCGATTGGCTTTTTACGATCAAACAAGTCGAGTGCAAATCCCCCCTTTAGGGCATCCGCTTGTAGACGAACAGAAGGGCCTTTGCAAAGTGTGGAAATCATTTCATTAGTGAATTTTTCAATCCCTGAAAGGTCGAGCCATTGATCGTGTAGGGCTATGGATAAAGGCTCACCAGGGAATACCCAATCTGACATTTTCTCCCACTTTGATCTTCCGACTTTAGTTACCTCGTGCCCAATTGGAATTTTGTATTTCCTTTTTTTTCCACTCTTAAATTCTATTATGGAAGTGGAGCCTTTTTCTACCAGCCCATGACTGACTTCAGCACTTTCCACTGCACCGAAATTCTCTGCAACCGGAGGCTGAGTATTCCAGTCTTTCTGCCACCACTCCGGAGTCTTTTTTGATTTACTATGATCGAGTTGATTAAAAACCAGTACTTTGAGTGTACCATCGTTAATTTTGCGTAACGATCTGGTATTTATCTGAGTAATTTTACTGGAAAAAAGATCCGGCCAGAAGTTCTTTTCAAGCTTGATCTTAGAAAGGAAGGGCTCCGGGTCATCGATGAATAGTATCTTGGGATTTACCAAACAAAACTTCTTTAGCGATGGCTGCCTATTTAGACCGACAAGAGAAAGTTCATTTTCAATATTATCTGGAGAATTGTAGAAATCAGATGCCGGTCTTACAGTTAAAGCTTTAAGTTTCGGCATGTCCGGAAGTGAACTGGTGCAAAATGGACCTGCGTTCTTTTCTAAGGTAAGAGTTAGTTCTTCGATGAATGTTAATCTTGGTAAAATTTCCTTTTCCATTATCGCAAACGCATGCTCAGTTTGGAGATTCAGGGAAATCTTTTTTATTGGGTGCAAGTATTTCGTATGAAAGCCATGCTCAATCGCAAGCGCGTAAGCCAACCAAAAGCCGATAGGAATCTTTTCTTCTTCTTGTGCAGTTGTTTCGAAATATTCATTACTGATAACTGCTCCATCCGAAACTCTCATGCCCGCGGAAATCATTTCAATCACCCACGGATCGGCCGCTACTAGGAGATCCAGCCCGAGCTTCCCAGCCTCCTCACTGTGCAGAGTGTCCTTCAATCGCTCGATCTTTCGTTCCGCCTCGACTTGATCGACATCAGTCGGGAGGGATGCCGAAGAGAGACTCTTTTGTTTGATCTTCTTCTGGAAGGCTTCTTTTCTTTTCTCTATCTTAGACTCAATCAAAAGCTCAAATGCCTTTTGTGCTTTATCCACACCAATCCCTCCATATTGAAGAAAATTCAATTGCAACTCACCTTGGTAGGGTAGGATTGCATCAATGACAGCACTTTCGTAAGTCAGATCAATGTCTTTTTTTCCTGCACCATCTTCAAGTAGGCCGGTTTTTTCGCTTGTCCAGAAATGTAATTCCATGCTTGCTGCTTTGCATTTTGATAATTCCTGAGCTGTTTTTATATCAATCCGAAAGGATTGTAATGTGATATTGCACCCCACTAAATATTTGTCACTGAGTAGGGTCAGTTTATCAGTGTTGATTGTCTTATTATCAAAATCAAAGTTTAATTGGTTGTTTTTACGGGCAAATTCTTTGACTATTTTCAAAGGTAGCGAATTAGCATATTGGAACGATTGATAGAAATCTTCATGATTACTTGCTACTGTACGGGCGAGTTTGAGATGTCCAGGCCCATTCTTCCATTTAAAGTGGTATCCAAGATCAAGCTGTTTCCCCTCATATTTAGCCAAGCTATTTGCAACATCATCATCAATTTCAGACAGTTGAAAACACAAAGATCCCTTCAATTTAGAGAGGGTGTCCGCTAGCTCGGAGGAGAGCTTTAGCTCCTCACCCAAACTTAAGTTCTCAGCCTTTACAACCATGAGCTTTGCGGCTTCGTTAGATATTGTAATTAATTTATATAAGCTAATTCTTGGATCGGTAGCGGCCGCTTCGGCGAGAAAAAGGCTTATTTCATCATCGCCCAAGATACTCAGACAGCCAAGCAGTTCGGTGGATGCGACAATCCTAGCCCATCCATGATTTTTGGGTAATAAGACCCCTTGGTAAAAATATTTAAATCTGTCTTGGCATTCGATTTGCAGTTGGTCGAAAAGCTCTGGAATTGATTCGAATGCTCCGGCTAAAACCTCGAGAATACAAAGTTTTTCTCGATCGAAAGCATGTTTCACAAATTCTTTAATCTTAGTCTTTGGGAAAAGCTTTGTCCAATCGACTTGACTGGCCTCCAATGTTTTAAGGGTTTCGCATACGAATTGTATATTTACAAGCTCGTTGGTTTTTATCAGCTTGCGTAGTTTTGCTTGCTCTTTTGTAGATAAAATGTTTACGGAGGCAGTCTTTAGAACCTTCTGCTTGGGTTCTTTTTTCATAATTTCTGAATCAGTTCACGAGCGAGGTCTTTGTCTTTTAAAAATCCCTTCGCTGCGCTTGAGGAACTGGAACTTAGGTCCAGCATGATACTGGCCCGTAAATCATTCGGTATTTCCTTTTGAAGTAAAAAAGAGGAAAAATTCTTCAGGTGAATATCTTTGGGTTTGTATTTGTCTGATGTGATGTGGAGGAAAAGTCGTGTACAAATTGCGGAGATACGATCCACTCTTTTTCCTCCACCTTTGGAGGTGGAAAGTTCCTTGAATTTCTTTTCCCAATTCTTGGGTGTCTTTGCATCGAGAATATCCTCAGGATCAAGCAGTCCGGTTAATTCATCATTCACGAAGTTGATGAATGCAGAAACAGTGGTGTCATCCAGTACACTACTGGCGAGATTGGCAACCGTATCAATTTCGCTCTTTAAATCAGTGATGTCCTCAATCTGCTCGAAGAACTGGACGAGCGTTCGGGGGGTCGTTCTCAATCCAGTCACAGATTCTGGATAGTTTAAGACAAATGCGATGCCCCTCGGATCAACTTGGGATTCATACGCCCACTTTGCCCAAATTTTTGCATCAAATGATAGGGTGAAATGAAGCATTCTTGTAAGCATTGCATCATCCATGGGAGTAACGGAATAACTTGCTCCCTCGGGATTGGCTGTTGCTACGATCTGCCACTTTGCTGGTAACTCCCAGGAAAACATAGCGAAATTTTGCAGGAGCTGCATGATCCCACGAAGTATCCTATCATCTGCACGATTGATGTCGTCAAGTAGAAGAATCCCAGGGCCTTCATCTTTAGGTACCCAGTCGGGTGGGGCAAAAACAGTTCGCTCATCCCCACTGTTCGGTTGGTCAGGAGTTGGGTCCACGACCATCGGCATGCCATGCAGGTCCCCCATTTCCTCAAATTGTGCAGGGGCACAGTAGGCTAACTTCCAGTTTTTTTGCTTCGCATACTCATGGACAATCTGAGTTTTCCCTAGTCCATGCGTCCCCCATATACAAACAGGGGTGCCTGTTTTACTTACTGCAGACATCTTTTCGTTTTTTTCGAAAATATGAGCGAGTATATTTTGCATGGAAATTGAATCAAGCTTGGGGCCATATCCGTCTGAATGTTTCATGATTCTTTTAGATAATTATTTTACTTTACGAGCAATTTAATATTTTGGAGTGCAGGCACTGAAGGGGACGCTATTTGTCCGTGATTTTTGCTAGAGTATAAACATGATTGATTTTGAAGATATGCTTGGTCTGGGATTTGAAGAGGAACCGGAAATTGTCGATACCTATGAAGTCCAGTCAGAATGTGAGACAAGTGAAGGGTGGGGCAGTTTTTTGCTGGGAGGTGCAGTAGGTGCATTATGGGCAGGTGCTGGTAAGAACAAGTCAAATGACTGTATGTATCAAACCGACTCATTTGATTCGTTTAATGAAGAGGAGAGGGTATTCCTTAGGCAAATCTGGCGTTGGAAAGAAGAGTTTGATAAAGCTCACAAAGATGATGATGTGGAACGAATTATTCTTTTATTAAATGGTCTGGTTGGCTGTATTTATGGCCCATGGAAGGGGCATTTACCTGGGAATGATGAATACTTTTCGACTGATAAATTCGATGCTGAGTTTGAGTACCTCGCACTACCCATCCTCAATAAAGCCACTGAAATAAGCGAGGATGAACTTAGAGATCGATTAACGCCCGAGCAGTTCGAGCGAATAGATGGAAGGCAAATGAGCCTCAATCCTGATGACTGGTCATTTACGATGAAATGAGTCCCTTAGTTGAAATCACTTACTACCTCAAGTTCCGTAAGAACTTTGCTTAGGCACACTGGGCTTTTATTCTTTGAATTAAATCCGGGCTTGAATAAGTCAACTTATCGAACTGCTCGGTATTGATCATTTGCACGAACGACAGATAACCCTGCAATTGATTGATTCCTTTTAGATTGGACAACTTATAACCTACTGAAATACCGTCAAAACAGGTTTTGATGAAATTAAACAATTTAAAAGTCTTCCTAAAATATTATGAGCGAAAAAATACTTACCAACGAAATTTCCCAGCAGTTTATCGTTGATGAAGACTCGGATTGTTTCGCGAGAAATTGTTGCGGGATCAATAATATGAAGCTTCCAAGAATCTTGTCTGAAGAGGAAGACTTTGAGTTAACCAGTGCTGCGGACGAAACTCCCGCAATTTGGTACTCATGCCAGAAAATAGATTCTGCCCTGCTAAATGCCCAAGTTTTTTAAAATTGATAACTTCTGTTCATCTTAATGTTAACTTTCTTAAACTCTACTGGCTATGGGATGGGAAACTAAATTTGTAGTTTTTGAACCCAAAACAGGTCCGGAGATCTATGACCAACTAAAGACAATTGATGTTAAGATTGCTGCAATATCTGCAAATGAAGATGATTTTTATTGGAAATTAACCAAAGAGATTTGGGCCGTTTTTAAAAGCAGTCTGTTGAATGGAACTCTCGAGATTCAAGATAGAAACGATAATTCAGTATGCCCTGCAAAAGTTCATGGATTTCTATCTGTGCTCGATAGGTACTACCACGGAATTACTTCAACTTATCTTTTTGAATACGAATATTCTGATTACAAATTAGTCGATATCTTTAATGGATCTCAAATCGGGAGGTGGGGGAAAGCATGTTGGGTTCTGAATGCACCATTTGGCGAGGATAGTGAAGTGAGTAACGAAACTTTAATCTCGAATGAGAATTTTTCATCAATTGATATTTTGGCCTTAGAAGTATGCCTGAGTTCTGACATTCTTTGGGATCGCTTAAGTAACATCGCAAGACTGTCTAAGCAGCAAATTCAACTGTTTTTATATAACGATCATCCAAACTGCATCTTATTAGGATTAGATGAATTTCCTGAGCCATTTTTGAAATTAGAAAATTTGCAAATCCAATTTACGAAGCCAATCAATATATCAGTTGAAATTGCCGAAAAAATATTAAGTAATAAAGCATGGCAATTCCAGTTCCCTTACGGTTCAAGTAATGCGGAAGCTATGGAAGTTCTCGATAAGTTGAAAATAAAGCAGTCATTGAATCTCGATGAACTTCAATCTGTAGAATTGAAAATGAATGAGCATTTTCGTGAGATTTTTAATGAGCAAAATAAAGAAAAAGTTGAGAGTGCAGACGGTGAGTATGCATTTGCCAGACTGATTTCTGAAGAGGGTGCTGACTGGATTGATGATCAAAGAGAGATACCTGTTAACTATATTGCCAGTGATGCAATAGAAGGAGTGAAGAAACTGGGATTATCATTTCTTTATGAAGTAATTAAGGAGCAAGTTCCCCGCTCCAACAGGAAGCTGACTCTATTGGATGCAATTTCCTTTTACAGTAGAGAACGGTGGGGGGCATTGTACCTGCTTGATTCAAATAAATTTGAGATTATTGAAAATTATTATCACCAATTAATTGAGCAATTGGAGGAAACTGGAGAATTTCAGATTGATGCAAGTAGTCGGTTTGGTGGGATAAGCAAGGAAGAATATTGTGATAGAAAAGCTGATCCCGATTATAATGATACTGCATCGCGGGATGAAGAATTTCTTAATTCTGCAAAAGCTGCATTGAAAGAAGGAAAACCAGTTTATTTTTATACTGATTAGTAATTCGAGGGACTCTATTTGTCCTTGTTATTTGCTAAACTATATCAATTCCATTTAGTTAATGAGAAAGATAAATAACAGCCTAGTTTGTTCCCCCTCGGATTTGATTAATTTCATCGAATCTCCATTTGCCAGTTGGATGGATCGGGCATTATTGGAGGGACTGGAAGGTGTGGAGCCAGATGAAGAGAACGAAGAGCGACAATTGGTTGCGGAAGAGGGTAACAAACATGAAGCAGAGTTTCTTGAGAGTATAACTAAGGAAGGCAGTAAGGTATTTAAAATTGATCCTAAAGGTGCCCGGCCAATTGAGGATACCAAGGATGCAATTAAGCGAAAGGAAGAGGTCGTTTTCCAGGCAACCCTTGAACTAGGAAATTTTAGAGGAAATGCAGATTTTCTCTTTTATAATGCGGATGAAGATCTCTACGAAGTTTGGGACACCAAGCTAGCCAGAAAGAGTAAGCCCTATTTTATTGTCCAGTTATGTTGTTACTCTGAAATGCTGGCAGCAGTACAGGGTACTCAACCTCGAAAAATGGGGATCATTTTGGGGGATGGGAAAGAGGATGATTATTTGGTCGATGATTTTTATGATTACTATTTGAGAGTAAAAGCTGACTTTCTTGCCATGATGGAGCATTGGACGCCCGAGAATAGACCCGAACCCATCGCCTCGGCTGAACATGGAAGATGGGCTGGTACTGTAGAGAACTGGGTACAATCAACTGATCATTTATCCCAGGTTGCGGAGATTAGAATGTCTCAGATTGAAAAACTTAAAGAGGCAGGAATATTCACCTTAAAGGAACTGGCAGATTATTCCGGTAACTCAGTCGACGGAATGGCAAATAAGGTATTTTCCGACCTCAAGCTACAGGCTGAAATCCAGCAAAAGACAAAGGATAAGAAAAGGGTGATTACTGTAGGTGGACAAGTGATTTCCCCAGAATATATTGCTCGTAAAATGGATGAATCATCATCTCTGCCCAGGGGGTTGCAGTTGCTTCCACCATTTAATCAGAAGGATATCTTCTTTGATCTTGAAGGGTTTCCTCTCAATAAGGAAGGCCTCGAATATTTGTGGGGGGCATCCTATCTCAATGAGTACGATAAATTGGATTTCATGGACTGGTGGGCTCATGATCAAAAGGAGGAAAAGGAGGCACTTGTTGGGTTTATGCAGTGGGCTTACCAACGATGGTTAAATGAACCAAATTTGCATATTTATCACTATGGGCACTATGAGATCGCAAGGCTTAAAAATCTTAGCGGCAGATATGGTGTTAGCGAAAATCAGGTGGACGAATTACTACGCAATGAAGTATTTGTGGATCTGTATAAGGTGGTAAAGCAGGCACTGGTGGTGGGTGCGCCTTCTTATTCAATTAAGGAAATTGAAAAACTCTATGACGACAGAAAGTCCGATGGAGTGTCCACATCGATGGGCTCCGTAGTTGCTTATGCGAAGTGGAAAGAATCCGGGCAATCAAAAGATCCTCAGCATTCTCCTATTCTCAAAGAGATCAGAGATTACAACCAGTTTGATTGTGATTCGACGAAGGGTCTGGCAGATTGGTTAAGAGAACGGCAGGCTGAGTGGGGCATTGAGTATATTTCTAAGGGCGATCAATCTGAATCGATTGAAGGCAATCACAATGCTGAGCAGGAAGATTTGGATGTTTGCCTGTTAGAGGAGAAAATACTGGCAATTGCCGAAGTTCAAAAATCAGATGTGTATGAACTGATGGGGCATTTACTTCGGTTCCATGAGCGTGAAAGAAAACCAGTTTGGTGGAAGCTGTTTGATTGGAACTCCAAGACAGTCAGTGAATTAATCGATGATAAGGATTGTCTAGGTGGGGCAGTATTGGTGAGCCAACCTGAGCAGATCAAGAAATCATTTCTGTATCAGTACAGGTTCGATGCCGATCAGGATACCAGCATCTTGAAGGATAAAAGAGGTAAAGTGGTCGGTCATCTAGGGCTTAGTGTGGCAGTTGAGCAGATTTCAAAAAACGGAATCCTGTCTGTTAAGGTAAGTGAGCAGGCCTTGAAGAAAAATGGATTATCCCACCTGCCTCAGATACTTTCCTTGATGCCCTATGAGGACATCTACGAGAAAGAAATAAAGGAATCCATACAGACGATTGGAAAGGAGTTGGCAGAAAGCATGACGCTACCTTCTGCCCTCGGAGATTTTTTAAATAGAAGTGTACCCAATATAACCGGTCTTGTTCCTGGTGCACCATTGGTTCGTTCAGATGAGGATAAGGTTGAGCAATGTAAGAGTTTAATCGATCGAATGGATTCTACCTGTTTGTGCATCCAGGGGCCTCCAGGAGCAGGTAAGACCTATCTAGCATCTCATGTAATCACTCATCTTTTAAGTAGGGGAGCCAATGTTGGGATTACCTCAAACAGCCACAAAGCAATTCTGAATATTCTCTCTGCTTGCAATGAAAGAATGAATGGTGAGTTCCAATGCATTAAGGCGGGCGGTCCTTATGGAGATGAATTTTTTAAGAAGTGCCCTGGGGCATTGCATCGAAAAGATAGTGCCTCTGCAATTAAGGCATATAAAAAGGGAGCAATCGGTGGAACCGCATGGCTTTTTGCACGAAAGGAAATGGTTGGTGCTCTAGACTACCTGTTTATCGATGAAGCAGGGCAGGTATCTGTTGCTAATTTGGTGGCGATGTCGAGGGCTGCAAAAAATATCATTTTGATCGGTGATCAGATGCAATTGGAGCAGCCAATCCAGGCATCTCATCCAAAAGGAAGTGGCCAATCTACTTTGGAGTATTTCTTGGGTGATAAACAAACCATTCCCGAGAACCTTGGTATTTTTCTGGATACGACCTGGCGGATGCATCCGGATGTTTGCCACTTTGTATCGCAGTCATTTTACGAAGGAAGATTGATGGCGAGACCGGAAAATATAAATCAAAGATTGATTCTTTCAGAGCAGGCTCATGAGTTCCTAAAAACCGATGCAGGGATAAGTTTTATCCCGGTTGAGCACTTGGGGAATACCCAATCAAGTCGAGAAGAAGGGGAGACGATTCAGGCCCTTACTCAAATGCTGATTGGTCAGAAATATTCCGATAAGAATGGAATTATCCATTCATTAAAGCCTTCAGATATTTTGGTGGTTACTCCTTACAACGCACAAGTGAGGCTGCTTGAGAGCATGCTGGGTGATCAGATATCGGTTGGTACGGTGGATAAGTTTCAGGGGCAGGAAGCAATTGTTGTGATTGTATCATTAAGCCTTAGCAAAGGTGAATCTGGTCCACGTGGAATAGATTTTATATTGGATCTTCACCGAATTAATGTGGCGGTATCCAGAGCTAAATCAATGGCCATTGTAGTTGGTGATCCAGGAATTGGAGATTCTGATATGTCCTCTATTCCCATGATGAGATGCCTGAACCTAATGTGCAGACTTAGAAAATTTAGCAGGCAATAGTTGGCGATGGAACCTGAGGATTTTTATGACTGTGCAGAGCAATCATCTACCCCTGTAAATGAGACTTTAGATGATTCAGGACTGGGGTGGGGGAGCTTTGCTGTGGGTGCTTTGATTGGTAGTCAGTTTTCTCACTCGACTGCGATTAAAAGTGAAAAGTGGAGTGATGTGCTACCAAGTGCAACGGATGGAGAAAAAACATTTATCAAGCAGTTGTTAAGGTTCAATCAAGAATTGGACACAGCATTATCCGAAAATAATCATGAGCGTATT
>Ga0209534_10001681_pt1 | contig 22887 bp, 19 predicted proteins | sample COG_07_FD_184751 | JGI IMG/M metagenome (GOLD analysis project Ga0209534, IMG submission 184751) | Pelagic Microbial community sample from North Sea - COGITO 998_met_07 (SPAdes) (version 2) | ecosystem: Environmental > Aquatic > Marine > Neritic zone/Coastal water | place: Helgoland, sampling...
TGGCTTCGCAAAAGGCTACAACGAGGGATTAAAACAGATCGACGCTGACTTATATTGTTTACTTAACAATGATGTTGAAGTAACCGAAAACTGGCTAAAACCACTAATCCAAGCCTTTGAAAAAACAAATGTTTCTATTGCGCAACCACTATTACTTCAGCATAAGGAAAGAAGCCGTTTCGACTATGCTGGTGCTGCAGGTGGGTTCATTGATAAACTAGGTTTTCCTTATTGTCGTGGAAGAATTTTTAATGTGCTTGAAGAAAACACCAACCAATACAATGAAACACAAAATTGTTTTTGGGCCTCTGGCGCATGTTTCTTTGTTCGGCAAAATGTTTGGAAGGAATTAGGCGGGTTTGATGAAGACTTTTTCATGCATCAAGAAGAAATCGATTTCTGCTGGCGCGCTTTCAATGCAGGCAAAATAACACAAACTGTTGGAGCATCTGTTGTCTATCATGTTGGAGGAGCTTCCCTAGCCCCATCGCCAAGAAAAACCTATTACAATCATCGAAATTCACTGTGGATGATGCTGAAAAATTTGCCCAAAGCATCTCTTTTTCCAATACTATTGCAGCGTTTTATTCTGGACGGAATTGCTGGAATTCAGTATTTACTCAAAGGAAACTTTGCCTCTTTTTTTATGGTCATTAAAGCACATCTAGTCGTCTACGCAACCCTGAAAAGGACAATTATCAAGCGGCAAGCCGGCTTCTCCAAAAAGCAGTATTTTCATCAAAAAAGCATAGTCTGGAATCATTTTATCTTAAGGAAAAGTAAATTTCTTGATTTGTGAGCTATTTAAACAGAAAAACAATTAATTTTAGCACTTATTTAAAAGCAATATATACCAACATGAAAAAAATCTCTCTTTTACTAGGCCTATGTGGAGCCCTTTTGGTTTCCTGTGTATCTTCAAAGAAATATGCTGAACTTGAATCTCTTCAACAAAGCACAAACGATCTACTCAATGCAGCGACTGTTAAATTAAACACCTGTGACGATGAGAAGGCAAATGCATTAGCCAGTCTTGCTTCTATGGAAGAGCAATTAAATTTCTTCAAGTCAAATAACCAGGACTTGATCAACAACCTTGGAAACTTGACTACACTTTCTCAAAAAGGTGCTGAAAACCTTGAGAAGTCATTGGAAAGTCTCAAAGAAAAAGATTCTCGTATTAAAAACCTTCGCGATGCCGTTACTCGGAAAGATTCAGTAACACTAGCCTTGGTAACGAGCCTCAAAGGTGTCTTAGGGAATATTGCAGATGAGGACATCGAAATCAATGTTGAAAAAGGTGTTGTATATGTTTCTATCTCTGACAAACTACTCTTTAGAAGCGGAAGTTTTTCTGTCAATGCTGCGGCAAAAGAAGTGCTAGGGAAAGTTGCCAAAGTAATCAACGACAAACCTGAATTGGAATTTATGGTTGAAGGTCATACAGACAATGTACCAATCAAAGTAGATGGAACAGAAGACAATTGGGACCTATCTGTACGTAGAGCAACATCTATCGTACGCATCCTTCAAAAAGACTTTGGTGTAGCACCTGAGCGTATGACTGCAGCTGGTCGTAGTCAATATGTTCCTTTAGCGGACAATGACTCTTCTGCTGGACGTGCAAAAAACAGAAGAACACGCATAGTAGTGTTGCCTAAATTAGATCAATTTTATGACATGATCAATAAGGGAATGGAACAAGCTGCGGCTGCATCCAACTAAGATAAATGATAGTATAATTTAAACGCTCCCAACCGGGAGCGTTTTTTTTTAGATAAAATCTATTTCTCCTTTTCCTTGTCTGACAAGCGCTATAGCGTTATTCGACAAGTCAACCACAGTAGAAGGAACATTGCCCCCAGCACCAGCCTGAATAAGAACATCAACCTTACCATCCCAGGCAGATAAAATCTCATCCTCGTCAGAGGTGTACTCCAGAATTTCATCTTTATCGTGTAAAGAAGAAGTCAGTAAAGGTGTATCGAGCATGGGCAACAAACTTTTCAATACTGGATGGTCGGATATACGCACACCAATTGTTTTACGCTTGTGAAAAGGTTTCGGCAGTTTTCCATTCGATTCCATAATAAAGGAATAAGGTCCCGGAAGTGTACTTTTCAATAAACGAAAGACACTGGCATCAAATGGTTTTACATAGGTAGAAAGTTCACTAATGTCATTGAACAAAAAACTCAACGGAGCCTTCTCTAATTTAATCTGTTTCAAACGGGCAAATTTATCTAGAGCAGAAGTACTAGAACTCAAGCATCCAATAGCATATACAGTATCTGTTGGATAAATCATCAAAGCCCCCTTTTTAAGTTGGTTTGCAATTTTTAATAAATCACGTTCGTTGGGAGAGCTTGGAAAAAGGGTATATACAGCTGTAATCATTCAATGATTTTTAGTTTAGCGAAGCGTAAAAGCAATTTTTTCTCGCCAATACCAGCAAATTTTATGGTGGCTTTTTTGTCATTTCCAGCACCTTCTACTTGTACCACAACCCCCTTACCAAAACGCTGGTGTTCAACTTTTGTACCTGCCGGTAATTGAATCAATTCTTCTTTTGAACTGTTGGTTGGCAATTCTGCCTGAATTTGACGCAACTTTTTTAGCTGAGAGGAATTGGGCGCTGTATTGGGTTTACCTTCCCAAGATTTGGGTACCTGTGATGCAACTTTCTTTGGCCGAGGGTCGCCAAATATAGATGTATTCACTAAGGGCTTATATTCATAAGCAGATTTTGGTAGTTGAATATCTAGAAATTGCTCATCAATTTCTTCGATAAACCTACTCGGTTCTGCATCGTTTAGTTTTCCCCATCGATAACGTGACTGGGTATAAGACAAAAAAGCCCGTTTTTCTGCTCTAGTCAAAGCAACATAGAACAAACGACGTTCTTCTTCCAGACCAGAGCGGGAATCTAAGTTCATTGCAGAAGGGAATAAATCTTCTTCCATACCAACGATATATACGTAAGAAAATTCAAGCCCCTTGGCTAAGTGTATGGTCATTAGAGACACTCTTGGGGTGTCGTCATCAGCATTTTCGTTATCAAAATCTGTAGCCAGAGCCACATCTTCCAAAAACTCGGTAAGCGAACCAGTAGCATCGGCAAGTTCTTCTTGACCTTCCGTAAAATCTTTGATTCCATTAAGGAGTTCCTCGATGTTTTCAATCTTACTGATTCCTTCGGGAGTGCCGTCCTTTTTTAGGTCCAAGACAATTTTTGTTCGTTTGGCAACTTCGTCGGCGACCTCAAAGGCGTTGGCAGTCTCATTGAATATTTGTAAGCTTTTAATCAACATAACAAAGTCAGCTAATTTCTGAGCAGTTCCGGCATTAACCCCAATATTAAGTTGCATAGCACGTTCAGCTACCCCAAAAATGGTTAACCCGTGATGCTTAGCACCAACCACTAGTTTATCGATGGTTGTTTGACCAATTCCTCTTGCAGGGTAGTTGATAACCCGCTTTAAACTTTCTTCGTCCTTGGGATTGACCAATACACGCAAATAGGCCAAGATGTCTTTTATCTCTTTTCGTTGGTAAAAGGAAAGTCCCCCGTAGATACGGTAGGGAATATCGCGTTTCCGTAATGCATCTTCCATGGCTCTGGACTGTGCGTTGGTGCGATACAAAATAGCAAATTCATCGTGCTTTAACTGCTCACGCATATTGAAGTCAAAAATACTTCCGGCGACATAACGACCTTCATCAGCATCGGTCGGACAGCGTTGAACTTTTATTTTTGCACCTCTATCATTAGCCGTCCAAACCTTTTTATCCAGTTTTGTTTTGTTGTGGTTGATGATAGAATTTGCTGCCTCAACAATGTTTTGGGTAGAACGGTAATTTTGTTCCAAACGGTACATGGCCACATTGTCATAATCTTTTTGGAAATTGAGAATATTATTGATGTTTGCACCACGAAAGGCATATATACTCTGTGCATCATCTCCTACAACACAAATATTCTGAAATTTATCTGACAAGGCACGTACAATTAGATACTGTGAATGGTTGGTATCTTGATACTCATCAACCAAAATATACCGAAAGCGATTTTGGTATTTGGCCAATACATCGGGGAATCGATTCAATAATTCATTGGTGCGCAGCAGTAAATCATCAAAATCCATTGCTCCCGCTTTGAAACATCGATCGACATATTCTTTATAAATCTCGCCCATTTTGGGGCGCTGCGCCATGGCATCTGCTTCTTGCAGATCGGCATCGTTGTAATATGCCCGAACTGTAATAAGGCTATTCTTAAAGGAGGAAATACGGCTTCTAACTTGTTTGGTTTTGTACTGATCCTTGCTTAGCCCCATTTCTTTGATGATGGCACTCAACAAGCGATCGCTATCTTGGGTGTCATATATAGTGAAATTGGAAGGGTAGCCCAGTTTATCGGCCTCTGAACGTAGAATACGGGCAAAAACAGAGTGAAAAGTGCCCATCCATAAATTTTTGGCTTCACTCTCCCCTACCAATTCAGCGATTCTTCCCTTCATTTCACGGGCAGCTTTGTTGGTAAACGTGAGGGCTAGAATGGAAAAAGAATCCACCCCCTGTGACATGAGGTAAGCTATTCTAAAAGTAAGTACACGCGTTTTACCAGATCCTGCTCCGGCAATAACAATTAATGGCCCGTCTTTGTGTAAAGTGGGTGCACGTTGCGCTTCATTTAAAGCGTTTAAATTGGCAGTAAGTTGGTCTTTCATAAGCACTCTAAAATTAGCCATTTAATAAATTTGTACTACACTTTCCTGCTTTAATTATAAACATTATCTTCACAACTTAAACGAAAAATCATCATGAAAAAACAACTTTTCATCTCACTACTTCTAAGCAGTTTTTTATTTCTTAATGCGCAGACAATCGATGCTGAATTAGAAGCAAAAGTGATTGAGTGGAGACATGAGATTCACCAAAATCCAGAGCTTTCAAACCGAGAATTTAACACAGCCAAAAAAATTTCAACGCATCTTGAATCACTAGGAATGTCCGTGCAAACGGGTGTTGCGCATACTGGTGTGGTGGGCTTATTAAAAGGAAAACGTCCCGGAAAAGTTTTAGCACTAAGAGCTGACATGGACGCTTTACCGGTGATCGAAAAAAATGAATTGCCCTACAAATCGAAGGTGCGCACAACATTCAACGGCCAAGAAACCGGCGTAATGCATGCCTGTGGTCACGATACCCATGTAGCAATTCTCATGGGAGTTGCCGAATATTTGGCAAAAAACAATGATTTTGCAGGAAGTGTCAAATTTATATTTCAACCCGCAGAGGAAGGTTCTCCAGAAGGTGAAAATGGTGGTGCTTCTATGATGGTAGAAGAAGGTGTTTTAGACAACCCAAAAGTGGATGCGATTTATGGATTACACATAAATTCAGCTACTCCTGTGGGGACTGTTCGCTATAAATCCAAGGGAATCATGGCTGCTGCTCAGCGTTTTGTCATTGACGTTAAAGGAAAACAAGCCCACGGTTCTGCGCCATGGATGAGTGTCGATCCCATTTTAATTTCAGCACAAATCATCAATGGAATACAAACGATCATCAGCCGTAATTCTGAATTGACAAAAGAAGGTGCTGTTATTACCGTTGGCTCTATTCATTCTGGAATACGCTTTAATATTATCCCAGAAACTGCGCAAATGATCGGTACTATTCGAACGTTAGATGATGACATGAAACGTGTTATTATTCAACGTATGAAAGAATTGGTTCCGCAAATTGCTGCCGCCTATGGAGGTTCAGCAACAATAGATATTGTGGAAACAGCCGCATTGACTTATAACGATCCAGCATTGACCTTAAAAGCCGTCAGTAGTTTAGAAAAAGCATTGGGAGAAAACAATGTGCTAGAAATGAGAGCCGTAACTGGTGCAGAAGATTTTTCAGCTTTCCAAGAAAAAGTACCCGGCTTTTACTTCTTTTTAGGCGGGTTAATTCAAGGAAACTCGCCCCAAGATGCACCCTCACACCACACCCCAGAATTTGAAGTTGATGATGCTGGCTTAATTCACGGTGTCAAAGCAATGGTAGGGCTTACGCTTGATTATTTGAAATAATTTCCTGCTGCGCATATTCCCAGCCTTCTTGCCACCACCGCTCCATTTCATCTTGATCGAAAATTAGCGAGTTGGTGGTTAATACCCGTGGCGTGTGAAATATTCGCAGTTGTACATTCTTCTCTTGTGCATAAAGTTTTCCAACCTTAATATTGTCTGCCGTAATTTGATCGCCCATAAAGTCAAGTGTAGATAGAACCAAGTCAAAGGCATTGCGCGAGCGCATACGGTTGAGTTGCTGCACTTCGGTATTCAGCATTATCGCATCTACATGGGTTGCCCCTCTTCGAATGGCTTCCTCAATGGCGATGATGCACCCAAAGCCACCGTCGGCATATTCAAATTTATTTTTAATGACCAAACTCATGAAAGGGACATAGTTACACGAAATCCATATCCAATCGAGAAAATCGGCATAACTGCATTCACTCAATGTTTTGTATTCTATGTTGTTGAGGGTGAAATTTGACACACAAACAACGACTTCTTTATGCCCTTCCTTAATTTTATTAAAAATTGCCGGAGTAATTTTACGCTCGATAAGCTGGCGAAGATTTGCGCTTTCACCAAACGTTTTTCGGCCTTTAATGAAATTCTTCACCACATTAAAATGATTGATTTTTGTTTTAAACAATTTTCCTTTTTGTTTCACAATAAAAGGATTGTTGCAAAAAATTGAATCTTGGGTAACATGGGTAAAGGCCTGTTTTATTTCTGGAATACGAACAGCAGCCAAATGAGAAATAAGCAAACTGCCGGTCGAAGTGCCAAACAAAAGGTCGTATTCTTGTTTGCTTTCTTCGATTAGATATTGCGCAACACCGCCTGCAAATGCGCCTTTACTTCCTCCGCCAGATATAACAAGTGCTTTTTTCATGGGGTTCAACTTGGATTTAATAGAAAGTTACTCGAATTTTATACAATTAAACACGAATTTAGCGCAAAAAGTTAATTTCGCAATTGTGCTTATGGACCCACTACAAACCTCTATCGAATACTTAAAAGGTATAGGCCCAAACAGGGCAAACCTTCTACGTGAGGAATTGGGCATAAGAACCTATCAAGATTTACTTCATTTTTTCCCCAACCGTTACATTGATCGGTCAGCATTTCACACCATAAACAGTTTACCAAAAACCAATGCTGAAGTGCAAATCAAAGGACAAATTCTCAATTTAAAAATTGTTCAACAAAAGCGTGGAAAGCGCTTGGTTGCTACTTTCTCTGACGGCCAAACCTCCATGAAAATGGTCTGGTTTCGCGGACACAAATGGATGCAAGAACAACTCAAGTTAAACACACCTTATGTTGCCTTTGGTCGTTTATCTTGGTACGGAAGTAAGGCAAGCATGCCCCATCCAGAATTAACCCTTGAAACGGACTATGAAGCCACCAAGATTGGTGCACTTCATCCAGTCTATCCTTCTACTGAAAAACTGGTTAACAAAGGAGTAAGCCAGCGCATCATGAAACAAATGACGACCAACCTTTTCACATTGGTTAGCAATCAATTTCAGGAAAATCTCCCCGATTATATGCTGAAGGAATTACAATTAATATCGCGTAAAGCTGCTATCATAAATGCTCACTTCCCCACTGATTTACAGGCATTAAATCAAGCCCAGCGTCGATTAAAATTCGAAGAACTGTTCTATATTCAACTGCAGTTAATTCAAAAGAATCGCCTCCAAAAGCAAAAGATCAAAGGCTATGTTTTCCCTATTGTTGGAGAATTATTCTCTAATTATTTTAAGAATTACTTGCCCTTTCAACTCACAGGCGCCCAACAGCGGGTGGTCAAAGAAATTCGTTTTGATATGGGAACGGGAAAACAAATGAATCGTCTTTTACAAGGTGATGTGGGGTCTGGAAAGACAATGGTGGCACTCCTGAGTATGCTCATTGCGATCGACAACAACTTCCAAGCTTGCCTAATGGCTCCTACGGAGATATTGGCCGTGCAACACTATCATTCCATCAAAGAAGCCCTTGGAGCCATTGATGTGACTGTTGCCCTTTTAACGGGATCGGTAAAAGGAACAGAACGAAAAACTTTATTTGAAGACTTAGAAGCGGGGAACATTCAAATACTAATTGGAACGCATGCGCTGATCGAAGACAAGGTCGTTTTTAAAAACCTAGGTTTAGCGGTAATTGACGAACAACACCGCTTTGGTGTCGCACAACGCGCTAAATTATGGCGCAAAAATGATTTACCACCCCATGTTTTGGTCATGACAGCAACGCCTATTCCACGTACATTGGCCATGAGTGTTTACGGAGATTTAGATATTTCTGTAATCGATGAACTTCCTCCGGGACGAAAAGAGATTAAAACTGTACTACGTTCTGATGCAAACCGTTTAGATGTATTTCGGTTTATGCAAGATGAAATTGCCAAAGGCCGGCAGGTATATATCGTATATCCACTGATTCAAGAGTCAGAGAAAATGGACTATAAAGACCTCATGGATGGCTACGAAAGTATTGCGCGTTCTTTTCCCCTACCCGAATACCAAATCAGTATTGTTCACGGGCAAATGAAAGCAGCAGACAAGGACTATGAAATGCAACGCTTTGTGGAAGGCAAAACCCATATCATGGTCGCCACAACAGTTATAGAAGTTGGAGTAAATGTTCCCAATGCATCGGTGATGATCATTGAAAGTGCTGAGCGTTTTGGCCTTTCACAACTCCATCAGCTGCGCGGTCGTGTTGGTCGTGGAGCCGATCAAAGTTATTGTATTCTAATGTCCGGTAAAAAACGTTCGCAAGAAGCACAAACACGTTTGCAAACCATGGTTCAGACCAATGATGGCTTCGAAATCGCAGAAGTTGATCTACGTTTACGCGGCCCGGGTGACCTAATGGGGACCCAGCAAAGTGGGGTTTTACAGCTCAAAATTGCCGATATTTTAAAAGATCAAGACATTCTCAAAACAGCGCGTTTTTATGCGCAAAAGATAGTGGAAACTGATCCAGAAATGGAAGCGGAGAAACACATGCGCATCCGACAAACCTATGCGAAAATCATGACCCATAAGAACATCTGGAATTACATTAGCTAGGACTATTATTTTGCCAATGGGTTACTTATATTTGTAGATAAATTCATTTTCCATGAAAATATCCTACAATTGGATGCAACAGTTCATTAAAGCTGAACTACCCTTAACAGAGCAACTAGATTTATTAACTGACCTTGGTTTAGAGGTAGAAGGAAATACGCCTTTTGAATCCGTGCCTGGAAGCCTTAAAGGCATTGTGGTTGGTGAAGTTCTGGACTGTATTCAACATCCAAATGCGGATCGTTTACGGGTAACCCAAGTAAATATTGGGCAAGATGAAGTCGTTCAAATTGTTTGTGGGGCGCCCAATGTTGCAAAAGGGCAGAAAGTGGCCGTTGCAACCGTGGGCACTACCTTATATGATGCTGAAGGGAAACCATGGGAGATTAAAAAAAGTAAGATTCGTGGTGAAGCCAGTACTGGAATGATTTGTGCAGAAGATGAATTAGGCCTTGGAGAATCACACGATGGAATTATGGTACTAGATGAATCCCTCGTTCCAGGAACAGCTTGCGCAGATATTTTTCCTATAGAACAGGACCAGTGTATAGAAATTGGCTTAACACCCAATCGTTGTGATGCTATGAGTCATATGGGAGTAGCCCGCGATTTAAAAGCGGGATTGACACAACGCAAGATTCCGTTTGAATGGAATTTCCCCAATACCAATGCCTTTAAAGTAGACAACACTTCTTTGCCCGTAGATGTTGTTGTCGAAGATTCATCTGCTTGTCCACGTTATTTTGGACTTACCATTTCACAAATAGAAGTAAAAACTTCTCCAGACTGGCTACAAAATCGTTTAAAAGCCATTGGACTAACCCCAAAAAATAACATCGTAGACATCACCAATTATATCTTGCATGAATTAGGGCAACCCCTACACGCCTTTGACGCAGATAAAATAAATGGGAAAGTTACTGTTAAAACACTAGATAAGGATACGGCATTCACAACCTTAGATGGTGTTGAACGAAAACTAGACGCGACTGATTTAATGATTTGCGATGAAGACACACCTATGTGTATTGCAGGCGTTTTCGGCGGACAGAATTCAGGCGTAACGGAAAACACCACCAAAATTTTCTTGGAGAGCGCCTATTTCGATCCAATCAGTATCCGTAAAACAGCCAAACGACATGGGTTAAATACCGATGCATCATTTCGCTATGAGCGTGGAATCGACCCAGAAATTGGCGAATTTGCACTCAAACGCGCTGCCCTGTTGATTCAAGAGCTGGCTGGCGGAGAAATCACCAGTGATATCATCGAGGTAACTCAACCCTTGCCCGAAAAAGCATCCTTGTTAATCCTTTTTGACCGCATCACAAAAGTATTGGGGCAAGAAATTCCTAAAGATGAACTGATAACTATTTTAAGTGCACTGGAGATCGAAATCACCAATGTAAATGAAGATGGGTTCTCCATGAATATTCCGCATTTTAGAGCCGATGTGACGCGCGAAGCAGACGTTATCGAAGAAATCTTGCGTGTCTATGGATACAACAACATTGAAAGCGTTAATGTGATGAAAACGTTTTATCCTGCTTTTAACCTCAAAACTCCTCACGCATTAACGCAAAATATTGCGCAAAAATTAGTAGGCCAAGGTTTTCAGGAGGTCATGAATAATTCAATCACCTCACCTGCCTATGCCGATTTCTCAGCTCAGCTAGCGTCAATTGCCAAAGTCAACTTACTAAATCCTTTGGGGCAAGAACTATCCCAAATGCGTTCTTCTCTCTTGTTTTCTCTTTTAGAGGTAGTATCGTACAACCAAAATCGTCAACAAGCTGACCTAAAGATTTATGAGTTTGGAAAAGTCTATCGTGCCACAGAAAACGGGCATCAGGAGGACAGGAAGTTAGCCATCGCCCTGTGCGGTAATGCAACCAAAGAAGCCTGGAATAGTTCTAGTAACAAAGCTGATTTTTACCTTTTAAAAGGAACACTAATGGCACTCTTTGCTAGTTTAGGGGTAAACAACATCTCTGAACAACCCAGTGAATTGGATCTCTTTTCTGAAGGATTAGATTTAATTTCACGCAAGAAGACAATTGCACAGTTTGGGCTTGTTGATGCTAAAATATTGGGGAAGTTTTCCATAGATCAAGAAGTTGTTTATGCAGAAATTGACTTTGCCACACTCTATGAACTTGCTTTTGGAAAAGATATAGAAGTGCAGCCAATACCAAAGTTCCCTTCGTCTCGTCGAGATTTTGCGCTGCTAATTGATGAGAACATTCGTTTTCAGGAATTAAAAGAAGCCGCAGGGAAAGTTGATCACAAAATATTGACAAAGGTTGATCTTTTTGACGTGTATCAAGGGAAAAACCTACCGGCAGGAAAAAAGTCTTATGGCTTGAGTTTCCATTTTTCTGACCCAAACAAAACCCTAACAGACAAACACATCGATAAGGTAATGCAAAAATTAAAGGCCACTTTTGAAAATGACTTTGATGCGGTTTTACGTTAACGGGAAACACTAAAACTGTGATGAACAATTTGAGGATACCATTAAAATCCTTAAATTTACAATGAAAAGAGATTGAAGATGATGATGATGATGAAACTATTTAAGAAGCCGACCAATATTGCAGAGAAATTAATGGATGCCAAAAAAGCTGATACATCTTTTATGGATTCTGTAAATCAACTCATTGCTAGACCAACAACAGTAAATGATTTTACATTTGAAAGATTAGCAACCGATGCTATTTTCCACATTGACACCATAAAAGATACTTGCATAGATTATCGTTTGCGTTTTTTAGACATCAAGTACTTTAAAAACGATTTGCCGCAAGAAGCCTTTGACAAAATTGCCGCCTTAGAAACTACGCATAACACTACCCTATCAGGTTTTAAAATAATGGCGCCCTCTAAATTGTTTCGTTTAAAAAACACCGACGATCCTTTATTATTTGTTCCCATTGGAAACGATTACTTCTGCCTTATCCACCAATGGGGAGAGGACTTGAGTCCATTTCGTAAAGCATTTATGTGGCCCTTCAAAAATATATGGAATCTTATGGTGCTAATTCTGGGTATTAGCTGGATAGCAACTTCACTAACTCCCATGGCAATCTTCAGTAAAACGACTTCTTGGTCAACCTATTGGATGGTGTATTTCTTTATGTTTAAAGCCATTGCCTCCATTGTCTTATTTTACGGTTTTGCCTTAGGGAAAAACTTTAACCCCGCTATTTGGAATAGTAAGTACAATAAAGCTTAAATTAGTCCTATGTCACAATCTACCTACCAACATCTATTCACTGGCTCTACCATTGAAGTATTAGCCATTAAAAACGCTTTAGCGGAAGCGAGTATAACTCCCGTAATCAAAGATGAAGGCGAATCTGCCCGTTTAGCTGGTTTTGGTGCAACTGCCCCAATGATGCAACGTATTTTTGCTCATAAAGACGAATACGATAATGCCAAAGCCATTTTAAAAGACCTTTTTGCTTAGAAATTTTCTTAGCTGGAAGCTTGATTCTTTTTTGACGGTGCTTTTTAACTAAATCATCCTTTCTTTCCTCAAGTTTTCTTATTTTTAGAGGAATCAACTGAATTAGACCCCACTATGCAATTTATTATATTCATTTCCTTTACCCTATTGGTTGGAATCGTGGCTTATTTCGCCACAAGAAAAACAGATGAGAACACAGAAGATGGCTATTTTTTAGGAGGAAGAAGTCTTACTGCTCCCGTAATTGCCGCCTCTTTATTATTGACAAATCTTTCAACAGAACAATTAGTAGGATTAAATGGCTCTGCCTTTAACGAAGGGATTCTTGTAATGGCCTGGGAAACATTGGCTGCCATTGCCATGGTGGTTACTGCAACCATCTTATTACCCCGCTACCTAAAAGGGGGGCTAACAACTATTCCACAATTTTTAGAGCGTCGTTATGATACCGCAACCAAATCGATTACCTCTGGACTCTTCTTAAGCGGTTATGTGGTGGTTTTACTTCCCATTGTACTCTATTCTGGTGCAGTCGCCCTCATTGGGATATTTGATCTAACCAGCGTCTTTGGGATGGATCAAAGTACTACATTGACAATCACTGTATGGTCGATAGGTTTAATCGGGTCTGTTTATGCCATTTTTGGAGGGCTAAAAGCCGTTGCCGTTTCAGATACCGTTAATGCAATTGGGCTATTAATTGGGGGCTTGATGATTCCCGTCTTTGGGTTAACTTATGTGGGAGACGGAAGTCTTTGGGCTGGAATAGAAACCATTTATAATCACGATCCATCTAAATTCAAAGCCATGGGAAGCAATGATTCTGCCATCCCTTTTAGCACTATTTTCACTGGAATGATGCTGGTTCAACTCTTCTACTGGGGAACTAACCAAGCCATTATTCAACGTGCCCTAGCGGCCAAAAATTTAATTGAAGGGCAAAAAGGCTTGATCTTAGCTGCCTTCGTGAAAATATTGGGGCCGCTTATTGTAGTACTCCCGGGAATCATTGCCTTTTATATATTTGGCGGAACGCTAGACGCCAGTCAAGCCGATCAATCCTATGGATTATTGGTCAATAAAGTTTTACCGCCTGTACTCTTAGGCTTTTTCGCCGCAGTACTCTTTGGGGCGATTTTGAGTTCGTTTAATTCTGCCTTAAATAGTTCGGTAACTTTATTTGGATTAGATATTTACAAACAATACATCAAGAAAGAGGCGAATGAACGCCAAGTGGTTAAAGCAGGGAAAACCTTTGGGATTGTTTTAGCCCTGTTATCCATGTTTATCGCACCAAGCATTGCTAATGCTCCAGAGGGACTCTTTGGCTACTTACAAGAGATTAACGGTTGTTACAGCATTCCTATTTTAACCATAATTCTTGTGGGGTATCGCACAAAGCACGTCCCTGCCATAGCAGCGAAAGTCGCCATGGGGTCTGGGGTAATTTTATATTCGATAAGTCAATTCTTCCTAAAAGATTATGTGATTGAAAACGGAGGGACCTATCCGCATTTCCTTCATGTAATGGCCATTTTATTCCTCTTTAATGTTGGCATCATGTTATTGATTGGAAAGCTAATGCCAAGAGAAGTCGCCTACGAACAAGCCTATACTGAGCAGGTAGATATCACTCCTTGGAAACATGTCAAAGTGATGGGCGCAATTGTGATTATTATCGTCGTAAGCACTTATTTTATCTTTGCCTAGACAAAATTGATCTATTCAAAAAGGGAGCTCGCTCCCTTTTTTTGTGCCCAAAATTTAAATTTAACTCCCTATTTAACTTCTTCTTATCTTTAGTAAAGCAAAGTAATGACCCATGAAAATTATCGATTTATCTAAAACCATACAGTACAACGCTAATGATCCTTTCTTTATGAAAGTAAAGATCAAACACAAAGCCCACCGTGCATCCCGTTGGATCATTCGCTTATTTGGTTTACCCTTTCGTTTATTTCCAAAGGCTTTTATGGGATGGGCAGACGATGAGATTCGAAAAATGGGCGTACATTCTACCACTCACCTAGATGCTCCTTGGCACTATGCTCCCACTTCCATGGGTAAGAAAGCCAAAACCATCGATGAGGTTCCACTAGAATGGTGCTATGGAGATGGCATGGTCATAGATATGCAGCACAAAGCTGACTTTGACCCAATAACTGTTGAAGATTTAAAAAATTTCCTAAACCAACATAATCTGACGATTCTTCCAACTACTATTGTTCTAATTAAAACTGGAAGAGACCGTTTAATGGGGACAAAAGATTTTTTCAAAAAAGGAACAGGCATGAGTGCTGAAGCCACTTCGTGGCTGATCGATCAGGGAGTACGGGTCATGGGAATTGACCAGTGGGGCTGGGATTTACCCTTGCCCTATCTCATCAAAAAGGCAAAAGAGAGCAATAATCCCGAACTGTTTTGGGAAGCCCACTTAGTGGGTGTAGAAAAGGAATATTGTCACATGGAGCAATTGACCAATCTCGATGCCCTGCCTAACAGCGGTTTTAAAGTGGCTGCTTTCCCATTGAAGATAAAAGGCGCCTCTGCGGGGCCAGCACGGGTGGTCGCTCTATTGGAGGACGAAACGTCATTCCGTATTTCATAAGGAATACAAACTTGACCAAAGGCAATGGTGTTTAGACAACAATAATTCCCTACATACACTCAAAAAGTCATTCCGTAGGTGATACGTAATCCAAACGCGCACAAGGCCATAATACTTTTTTTCTTACATTTACCCTGACAGCCCCAATCTGTTCTACTACCGATAACCTATACTACTGGATTTTCTACACTGGACTTTTGGGGGATTAATCAAGTGTTTCGCTTTTGATCAAAACGTTTTACGCTTGAATTAAATCTAAGGCATTGTATTTTAACCAATTAACCTTTTGAATCCACAATGGATAAGCGAAGGTTATAAAGGAGGGATAAACGCAATGCGTATATTCAGACGTTGGGCGTAATATGAAAAACCAAATATGACTACATCACCAAAAAAATTCTGTTTTGTTCTAATGCCTTTTGATGGTGACTTTGATGATATTTATAAATTAGGTATTAAACAAAGTTGTATAGATGCAGGTGCATATTGTGAAAGAGTTGATGAACAAATTTTCAACGAATCGATTCTTGATAGAATTTATAATCAAATATCCAAAGCTGACATAGTAATTGCGGATATGACGAATAGAAACCCTAATGTTTTTTATGAAGTCGGTTATGCTCACGCACTCGGAAAAACTAGGATTTTATTGACTAAAAATTCAGATGATATTCCTTTTGACTTAAAACACTACCCGCATATTATTTACAATAATAAAATCACACAATTAAAGGAAGAACTTACCACTAGAGTTAAATGGTTTGTGGAAAATGAAACCACGGAAGAATTAAGTCAAAAAATTGATATTGATATTTATTTAGGAGAGGAAAGTTTAAGCAATAAAAATGTAGAACATACAGTGGAGAAAGGAAAAATACCTGCTCCAACATTTACATTACACAACAGAACATTTAGGACATATAGCCCTGGAGATTATAGTGTTGGAATAATCACCGACGAGAATTATAAGTACTTAAGACGGACAGAAGGCAGCAAGACCATAAAACTGCCTGATAACCACTTAATGCATATGTACCCTTTAATAGAAGACATTTTATATCCTAATTCTTATACTAGCTTTCGTGTTTTATTAGAACCGAAAGTATTAGAATATGATGACAGTATCTCAAGAAATCCAAAAGTAGTATATGAAGAAGACCAAGAAATAACAATAAGAATATTTACACCGAATGGAACGAGAGACTATTACTTAATGATAAAATATAATTAAAATACTACGCCCAACAATGGCTATAAGTAATTGCTTGTTCTCGTCTACTTCTGAAAATCCTCGTGGATTTTCAGTTTGGTGCGTACTTGTTAAGTTAACTGCTAACCCACGCAACTACTCATAGCCGAGACCGTTGCCCATAATACAAAACAAGATTCATACTATCAAATAAATGGATTTCAAAAAATTTAACTCAATAGAAAATTCTTACCGAAAGGAATTTACGGGTGGTGGCACTCGTTGAATAATTGAATCAACGGTTTATTTTAAAAGACTCAAATTTCAGCAACAAAAAGGCTTACTTACCCCGGCCTACTTTTCTAACGCCGGTGTTGCTTCTTGAACTCCCTTTGGCTTTAGGTGCTTTCTTGACGGAAGGTTTATCATCGTTTTTAGTGGTTCTATTCCCAAAAAATTTACTGGACATAATAAGTTGATTTTGATTAAATATACGTTTTTATTTAGATAACGAATAACATTCTTTTTAACCAGAACTCCTTTTATATCCTGATAAACCTTCTATTAAAGTAAACTAGCGGAAAGAACCCACTCCCAGTTTAAATAAGGATTAATTTTCATACATTAGATATAGATTAATCCCAAATCTTATCCATTTCTTAATAATCGTTCGATATGAAAACCTACTTGACTCTTTTTTTAAGCCTAATAGTAGGCTTTGCAGTGACAGCCCAAGACAAACTCGTCACCATTTATTCTGATAACTGTTCACATTGCCTTGATTTATTAAACATCATCTATAAAAATAGTGAGGTAAAAAAAGAACTCTCAAACTATGAACTCGTAATTCTAAAATCAACGTCAAAGGAGGCAAAGGCATACATTGAAGATTATAATATCAAAAAATTCCCAACACAGATTGCTTTTTATGACTACGGTATGACTGTTTTTGGTGGGCACTTATCAACCCAACAGGAATTAAAATTTCTTAAAAACCCTGAAGATTTTATGGAACCAATTGATACTTTAAAAGTTGAACGCAAATTAAAACCGTCGGATTCGCTCCCTAAAGAGAAGAAAAATCTTTAATAAAAGATTTAAACATACAATTTATTACGTAATTCTTTGATCTTTGGATCCGTCATATATTCATCAAAAGTAAGGTAACGATCAATGATGCCATTGGGCGTCAATTCTATGATGCGATTCCCAACAGTTTGCGCAAAGGCATGATCGTGGGTGGTCAACAACACATTCCCTTTGAAATTTTTCAAGGCATTATTGAAAGCAGTGATAGACTCGAGATCTAAGTGATTGGTCGGTTCATCCAATAACAAAACGTTGGAACGGGTCATCATCATTTTGGATAGCATACAACGTACTTTTTCTCCCCCTGAGAGAACGTTTGACTGCTTTAGGGCTTCTTCCCCACTGAAGATCATTTTCCCCAAGAAACCGCGGATAAACACTTCTTCACGCTCTTCTTCGGTTTGTGCATATTGACGTAACCAATCGACCAAACTCATGGGGTCTTTAAAATAACGTGAATTATCCAAGGGTAAATAGGCCTGGGTCGTCGTTACTCCCCATTGAAAATTTCCAGCAGCTGCCTTAGCATCCCCTGCAATGATTTCATAAAAAGCAGTAACCGCACGCGAATCTTTGGAATAAATGACCGCCTTGTCTCCCTTGGCCAAGTTGATGTTCGCGTCTTGAAACAACACCTCATTATCGAGTGTCGCTTTTAGGCCTTCAACATTGAGAATTTGGTCACCTGCTTCACGCTCCTGCTCAAAAATAATGGCCGGATAACGACGGCTTGAGGGCTTAATGTCTTCAATATTTAACTTGTCAATCATTTTCTTACGCGAAGTAGCTTGTTTGGACTTGGCTACGTTGGCAGAAAAACGCGCGATAAACTCTTGCAACTCTTTCTTCTTCTCCTCCGACTTTTTATTCTGCTGCGAACGTTGACGTGCAGCCAACTGAGAAGATTCGTACCAAAAAGTATAGTTCCCAGAAAAATGACTGATTTTCCCAAAATCAATGTCAGATATGTGGGTACAAACTGCATCGAGGAAGTGACGGTCGTGAGAAACAACAATCACCGTGTTATCGTAATTGGCCAAAAACTGCTCTAGCCATAAAATGGTTTCATAATCCAGGTCATTGGTGGGCTCATCCATGATGAGCACATCTGGGTTGCCGAACAAGGCTTGGGCCAATAGCACACGTACTTTCTGCACCCCATCCAAATCGGCCATGAGGTTGTAATGCAATGATTGTTGTATGCCAAGATTCGATAACATGGCAGCAGCATCACTGTCGGCATTCCAGCCATTCATTTCTTCAAATATAATTTGGAGCTCTCCTACCCGCTCTCCATCTGCATCAGAAAAATCTTCCTTGGCGTAAATGGCATCCATTTCTTCCTTTACCTTGTAAAGGGATTTATTTCCGCGAAGAATGGTGTCCAAAACTGTATGCTCGTCAAATGCATTGTGATTTTGTTCTAAAACGGACATGCGTTTTCCAGGTTCCAAATGCACATTCCCCGAATTGGCTTCTTGTTTCCCGGCAATAATATTTAGGAAGGTAGATTTACCCGCTCCGTTAGCACCAATAATACCATAACAATTCCCGGGTGTAAAGGTGGTATTTACATCGTCAAATAAAACGCGTTTTCCAAATTGAACAGAAAGGTTTGAAACTGAAAGCATATCCTTATTTTTTAATGCTGCAAAAGTACATAAATCAAATCCGCTTTCCACACTTTTTTTTAACTTAGCCAGTAATCAATCTATTCCTCCATGCGCAAACAATGCTGTTTACTCGGATTTCTTTTTATACTTGGCTGTGCCACAGAAAAGGAGATGCCTACTACGGCCTTTTTTGGGGGGCAAATCATCAATCCCTCCTCAGAGTTTGTTACGCTATACAAATATGATCAACGCATTGACTCTCTCCCTTTAGACAAGGAAAATCGGTTTGCTAAACGCTATGATTCCATTCGCTTTGGCTTGTTTAAAATGGAACATTTACCCGAAAAACAAATGGTCATTATTGAGCCTGGAGATTCTATTTGGTCACGGGCAAACATGTCTGACTTCAACGCTTCCTTGGTTTTTAGTGGCCCAGGGTCTGGAAAAAACAATTTCTTGATGGATACCTATTTGAACATTTCACAAGAAAGAAGTTTCCTGTCTTCTAAGTATGTCTTGAATGCTGATGCTTTTGGGCATATCATCGACTCTCTCTTACAGGAAAAGAAAGCAGCATGGATGAAGTTTAGTAATCAAGCTCAGTTAACACCTCTTGCCCAAAAAATCACTCAGGCGGCCTATGTTTATCCTTATGCAAACCGCAGAGAGCGCTACGCGCTTATTCGCGGTAAAACAGCCCTTAAAAAGGATAGCACCTATTTTAATTTTCGAAAGTTTTTAAATTATGGCGAGCATGACCTGGTTTACTTTGAGCCGTATATTACCTATATGATGAGCTATCTAAGTCAAGAAGCACTCGAAGAAGGACAGCTATTTGTTCAAGAAAAAAACAAAACTGAATTCAATGTCAAGCGAATTCAACTGATTGATGATCGCATTAGCAACCCCATATTGCGAAATATCCTAGCGCGCACAGTAGCCTTTGAAGAATTACTTAATTTTCGCAACCATTTGTATCACGAGAAATTTCTTCAATTTTTTATCGCTGTCAATACTTCGCCATATTACCTAAACGAAATTTTGAGTCTCCATGCCTCACTTATTCAAATGGAACCCGGACAAGAGTTACCCGTGGTAGAAATGGAAACCAATAGAGGCGAAATCATCAATAGTGATGAAGTTTTTAAAGGTAAACGCACTGTGGTTTACTTCTGGTCACAAACCCAAATGAATCATTTTAAACGCACCCAAGAACTGGTCAAACAATACAAAGAGCGTTTTCCAAACTATCGCTTTGTGGGGGTTTGTATACAGCCCTATAACGACTTGGTGCGCAATTACCAGACAATTATGAAAATTGCACCCGAAAACCAATTCGCCTTGGTCAATTTTGAACGCGCAAGTAGTGAATGGGTCATTACCCTACTCAACAAAGGCATCATCATTAATGAAAATGGGCGAATTCTTGATGGGTTCGGAAATTTCTCCAGTAGCACTTTCATAGAAACGCTTGCTAAAAACAACCGCTGATGCCTGCGTTCTCTTCCTATTGTGAGGCAATTAAAGCGGGTGCTTTTTCCGAGAAACACGCGCACTATCATGATACAGAATACGGCTTCCCAGTAACAGACGACAATGAACTCTTTGGCCGACTATTGATGGAGATCAATCAAGCTGGATTGTCGTGGAACACCTTACTCAACAAAAAGGAAAGCATACGTGCTGCCTATGCCAATTTTGATATTAATACAGTTGCTTCCTTCACGGAAGATGACATACTTCAGCTCCTAGAAAACCCAGGAATCATTCGCATGCGAAAGAAGATTGAAGCGGCCATTTACAATGCGCAACAACTACAACTCTTGCAAAAGGAATACGGGTCTTTTAAAAATTGGCTGGATACGCAATATCCTAAAAACAAAGAAGAATGGGTAAAATGTTTTAAGCAAAGGTTTAAGTTTACAGGAAACGAAATCACCAAAGAATTTTTGATGGGTACAGGCTACATAAAAGGGGCACACATCGCTGCATGCCCTATCTATAATAAGGTACTCAAACACCAACCCAAGTGGTTGGGCGTTTAACTAGTTGCCTTTTTTATAATCAGCTAAAAACTGCGCTAAACCGATATCGGTTAATGGGTGCTTCAATAAGCCTTTGATAGAACTCAACGGTCCAGTCATTACATCTGCGCCAATTTTTGCGCAATCAATCACATGCATGGTATGACGCACAGAAGCAGCAAGAATTTGCGTTTCAAATGCATAGTTGTCGTAGATCTCACGGATTTCTTCGATCAGGTTCAACCCATCGGTGGAAATATCGTCCAAACGTCCAATAAAAGGAGAAACATAGGTTGCCCCTGCTTTGGCTGCCAATAAGGCTTGACCTGCTGAAAACACGAGTGTACAGTTGGTTTTAATGCCTTGATCAGAGAAGTACTTTAAGGCTTTAATTCCATCTTCAATCATTGGAATCTTTACCACAATTTGTGGGTGGAGTGCAGCAAGTGCTTCCCCTTCCTTGATCATTCCTGCCAAGTCGGTTGCGATTACTTCAGCAGAGACGTCGCCTTCTACAGCCTCACAAATGGCTACATAGTGCTTTAAGATGTTATCACTCCCGGTGATTCCCTCTTTGGCCATCAAGGATGGATTGGTGGTTACCCCATCTAAAACCCCGAGGGCTTCAGCTTCTTTGATTTGATCTAGGTTGGCCGTGTCGATAAAAAATTTCATGTGACTGTTTTTTTAAATTTACAAATTATAGTGGTTCTTTAACAAGCGTTCAAATATTTTTTGTGGAAGGATTTTCTTCAGGGTCAACGACAAACGTTGCATAAAGGGCCCCACTGCATAGTGGGGACGCAATTTATTTTGCTGAATATAGCCCGCCACTGCTTTGGCAATTTCGATGGGATCATTCCCAGCATCAACATGTTCATCCATGGTGGACAAACTTTCTTGGTAGATAGCCTCATAGGGGGAACCCTTTTTATTGGGTTCGTAATAGCGACGAGAGGCAATATCGGTGGCATAATCTCCTGGTGCAAGCGTACAGACTTCAATGCCGAATTGGGCGACTTCCATGCGCAGGGCCTCAGAAATGAGTTGTAAAGCGCCCTTGGAGGCAGAATACCCCCCGCGAAAAGGTAAGCCCATGGAGGCACCTATGGAGGTAATATTGATGATTTTTCCTTTTCCAGCTGCGCGCATTAGCGGTAATGCTTGTTGCACCATGGCCAAAGGGCCAAAAAAATTGGTGTCGAAATGCGCCCGTAAAGCAGTCAAATTCACCTCTTCTACTGCTCCGGTAATCCCTACACCGGCATTGTTTACCAAAACATCTAACCGAGTGATCTTTGTTGCCAATTCCGCAAAAAACAAATCAATACTCGCTTGTGAACTCAAGTCCAATGCCAATAAAGGAAAGGGTAAATCGGTATACTTATTATGTGGAGAGCGGCTGGTGCCGATTACAGTGTAGCCTAGGGAGTGCAAGTGGAAGGAAATGGATTTTCCCAAGCCTGAAGAAGCACCGGTAACCAAAACTGTCTGTTTCATAAAAAAAAAGGGTAAGCGATCTATATCACACCGCTACGACCATCTACCCTTGCTGCGTTCCCGCCCTGGGGGAGTTCAATAGGAGCTGGTTGTATAGGACTTACCCTAGCTGCAAATATACAACCCTCCTTTTTCTTCACAATCATTTTCGTTTCGATTTTTTCCCTTATTTTTAATCAAAATTGAAACCCATGAAATGGATGTCCCTTTTCTTGACCCTCATTGCGCTAAAAAGCTGTGG
>Ga0209534_10001682_pt1 | contig 22879 bp, 17 predicted proteins | sample COG_07_FD_184751 | JGI IMG/M metagenome (GOLD analysis project Ga0209534, IMG submission 184751) | Pelagic Microbial community sample from North Sea - COGITO 998_met_07 (SPAdes) (version 2) | ecosystem: Environmental > Aquatic > Marine > Neritic zone/Coastal water | place: Helgoland, sampling...
CAAAGTACACTTTGATGCTTGGAAAAACGGAGTTAAGACTTTGTACTACACAAGAACAGAGTCAGTGCTACGAGGAGATATAGCACAACAAGCAATGAACGAAGATTGTTTAGCTTGTGATGGGTAAAATCAAAAAAGGGGTTCACGTAATGTGGACCCCTTTCTGGTTACAGGAACTTTAGGTATGGTACGCCTATTTTATTTTGTTCCTTTTTTATTTTTTGGCACTATTGTACCACAGGTTCTAGTTTTTGTTTTTTCTTTTTTAAACATTAGCCAGTACATTAAAGAGTTCCATTCACCCTTTAAAAAATCTATTACTTTTTTCATTATTTTATTTTAAATATTTTTCTTTATAGCTGCCTTAGCAATTAACTTAGCTCCGTCATTACCTAATATTTTTTGAACAGGTTTTTCAATTACTTTAGGGGTTAACTTATTTTGTACTGCTTGCGCGGCTTGTTTATATTTTGCCGAAGTATTGTAAGCGGCTTTTGCAGTCTTACTAGTGCCTCCTAGCGCTTTAGATATAGTTTTACCGTAAGGCGCAGAATAAAGAAGCCCTTTACCTACCTTTTTCAAGTCTCCTTGTACAGCTCCTTCACCTACCTTAGTTATAGCTCCTGGTAAATTAACTATATCTAAAGCATAATCGTCAAATTCGCTTCTTTCTAATGTTCCAGCGTCTAATCCTTCTTGAGCTCCACTTGGAATATAACCTGTTTCACCAAGTCCCATTGCCATTTTGGCTGCAGTCATAGGGTTTTGAATTGCAAAAGATAGTTTTTCCAAAAACGAATCTTCTTTTCCTGATTCTGGATTTAAAGAAGTGTCAGGTTGCTTAGGTTGTATTCCGCTAGCAGCAGCTCTTTCTGCTAACATTTTATTCATCATGCTTACTTCATCGGTTGTGCCTCCAGAAGAAACAAATCTCTGTTTAAAAGGTGATGTATTTTGATGTTTTAATTTGAATGCCATTTTATTTCCACATGTTAGTTATGTTATCGTATTCTTTTGTTGCGTTAAAACTAGGACAAGCTTTACTAGCGAAATCATTATGACCGTGTATCGTAGCATCTGCGTGTTGTATCTTCAAATACTCTAGTATATATACTAAAGCTTCTTTCTGCTCTTCAGTTCTAGTATCTTTAGGTTTAAAATTAACCTTATCAATCCCTCCAACGTAAGCTATTCCAATAGATCCTTCATTATGACCTTTACAATGAGCTCCTGCTCTTTCAATAGGTCTTCCTTCGTGCAGAGAGCCATCTAGATAAATTAAAAAATGATATCCAATATCAGACCAACCTCGATCTAAATGCCATCGCCTAACGTCTTCTACGGTAGTATGTCTACCTTCAGGCGTAGCTGTACAATGAACTATAATCTTGTCAATTTTACGCATTTACTTACATATTTTTAAATATAGTTGCTCCAGCTTTTAAAATTGTTTTGTAATCTTTTCTTTTTTGCTTTCTTGTTTTAGCTTCTGCATCAAAGTAAGGTTTTGAAAGATCGTAAGCTTCTTTAGCTTTAGCAGTTTTTTCTGTTCCTGACTTCATTTTTGTCATGTCTTTTCTAGCTTGCTTACCTTGTGATAAACCAAATTTAGCAGCGTCTAACTCAGCTTTATTTTCTTGTCGTGTAGGAAGCTTTTCAGAAGGGTGAGCTTCAAACTCAGGGTTGTAATAACCTACGTTGCTAGGTGATTTTTCTTGCTCTAATGGAGATCCATAGTTGTTTGGTGAAGATTCAATAGCTGATTTTAAAGCTTCAGGTAAGTTAGCCTCTTGCTTAGCATTTAATTCTTTTAGTGGAGATTTTCCACAAAACTTTTTTTCAAAAGGTGATTTCATAATTTATTTTTTAGATTTATTTTTTTGACAAAAGTTTCTAGCAGCTTCTACACTACCAAAACCCCATTTTTTTAAAGCCATTGCTTTTTTAGTTGGTTCACCTTTAGCGTCTTTCATTGCTCCAGCCATACCTGCGAATCTACATGCAAACGAAACTCGGCGTTTATTAGTTCCAGAAGTTAACCTTTTACCTAGTGACTTACCGGTTTCAGATTTATACTCTGATCGCATTTTTTTATTTGATTTTTCATAAGCTTCTTCTTTTATGAAAAGTGGTGATTGTTTATACGCCATTATTTATCTTTTTTTAATTCCACCCATTTAGATATAGTATAACCTATAGTTACTAGTAATAGAAATATTTTCAAACCGTCTTCTATTTGTGTAAATGTTGTTACGCCTAATGCTCCAGCATTCATTGCGTATATTTTGATATCTGATATACTCATTTTAAATTTTTTCACAACTACCTTTACTATAAGCTTTTTTTCCTGGAACAGGTTGATAACCTTTCCAACAACGGCTTTTGCTAAAAGGAGAAGTAGATTTTAACATATCTAAAGGACTTGTGATTTTTTCTGTTTTTTTATTTTTTAGATCCGGCATCTTTATCTTTTTTTTGTAGTTCTAATATTTTTTTAACTCTATTGTTTTCGTTTTTAAGCTCTCTAATTTGCTTTTTAGTTAATCCAAAATCTAGTAATGTTTTAACTTGATCTGCTTTACTAGTATCTTTTTTCATTGTATCAACTTCAAGCTGTAGTTGTTGTTTAGGTGTTAATGGTTCTTTTTTATCCCAACCACCGTAATATCCAAGACCTAATTCCCAAGTTCCCCATCCAAGACCTAAAGCTACTTTTTGCCAAAGTGAAGATCTTTCGTTTACTAAACCTCTTAAGTTATTTATTTTCTTCATAACTCTATCAAGTGGAATATTGGTAAAACCTGTTACAATTTGTGCTCCCGCTAAATAAGCTGGATTATCTAAGCTGTAACCTTTACTTTGTATCTCTTTTCTATTCCAGCTAAAACTTCTAAATCCACCTTTTATCTTGCTAATTTTAGACCCAAGAGGTGGTGAAAAGCTTAGTAAATCATCTATTGCATTTTCGTATTTAGGACTTTTCTTACCATGCTCTTCATAAAGAGTTATTAACGCATTTTTAATAGCAACACTTGCTGCTCCAAATATACCTAAACCTTTCAATTGAGAATCAATCATTCCATTAGCTATATCGTAAGCTTTCTTTTCTCTCTTCTTAGCTTTTGCCTCGTCAGTTTCTTCTTCGTCATCTCCAAATCCTAAAGCAAATACCGCTTGTTGCAGCGAGTTAAATATTAAATTCTGAATAGCACCGTAGTAAACTATCTTAGATACATTGCTTCTCCAGTCACCACGACCATTTATAAGATCTTGAGCAGCTCTTTTTTGTATACGAGCATATTGCATTGGGGTGTTAGCCCAAGCAAGTATTACACGACCAGCAGCTGAGGCTTGTTGTTGGCTAATTTTACTAGGTGAACTAGACTGTTGGCTTTCTTCTGCTATAGCTTTGAAGTCTGCAAAAGCTTGTTTCGTGGCATCAGCTTCGCTTAAACCTTGCTTCATTAAGCTTTTAATTCTGTTTCTGTAAAAAGTAGAACCACCAGATGCAATAGCAAAACTATCTGCAAATCTAGTCATAACAAAACCTTTGCTAAGTAAAAAAGCAATAGCTGCTTTAGGTTTGTTCTTAGATTCTCTTACAGCATCGGCAATTTCAGATTCACTTACATTTATTTTAAGACCGTTTCTACGTTCTACTAAGTAATCTGAATTCATAAGCGTCATAAAATCACCCCAAAATTGTTTTTGGTTTGCAAACGCCGCTCCAGCTTTCACTATATTATTATCACCCCAATTTATAAAGTTTACCGCAGATATTGTTTGTAATAGTGCAGATCTTGTATTTAAGAACATTACAGCACCAACAGAGTTATTTAACCAGTCTAACAATCCTTCTGTTACTCTGTTACCACCTATTGGTCTATTAGTACCAGCTTTCATTCTACGTATAGAATCTTCCATAGCTTCACGCCATCTAGTTCCATACGCAGCTTCCATCTTGTTCATATTGTCTTCAGAGAATATAATATCGATGTTCTCTCTCCACTCTTGCTGATATTCAGCTCTATTAACTTTGTTAATACCACCAATAATATCTGTAGTGATATTACCGCCTAACCACTCTTTGTCAGGTTTTGGATATTCTTTACCTTTTTGTATTTTAATAAGCTCGTCAGTAAAAACCGTTAACTTAGCGTCTTTGTTCACAAAATCATTTAACTCTTTAACATCTCTTTTAGAAAGACCAGGTATAGTCATACCTTGTCTAGTCCAAGCAGCGACACGCACTGCGTGAGAGTAAGTGAATTTACCAATACCAGTTTCTTTACTTAAAGTTTTAGGTAGTGTTTTTAGTTTTGTTTTTAAAGCTTTAAAATCATTAGCAGCAGATATTTTAGCCTGCGTTACTGCTGATTCAGCTCTATTGTAAGGATCAAGTAAATTAGTTTTTAAGAAAGCCATTTGAGCATCTCCTTTTTTACCTTTACCTATCATCTTATATAGTAATCCCGTAAAGTCTTCAGCAGATGGTGGAATAAGAAAAGCATACTTGCCTTTGCTAGCACCAACTGTTTTAGCTCTAGCCGCAGAATACTTTTTATAGGTTTCAATACCAGACGAATCTTCGATCATATCATTTACGACAGTGTCAAAGGTTTGTCTTTTACTAGCTTTTGCTAATTGAACTTTAGACTTAACATCTATTTGACTAAGTACATCCTTAACTGCTTTAACATTTCCTGTGTGATCGTCTGCAAAATAAAAGTCGTTATAACCTTCAGCTGCTTTACCCATAATCCACCCAGCTTTAGCCTGTGGAGTTCCATCACCTAAACCAGTGATATTAGCAAGTGGAATATCTAATCCCATACTAGCTAAGAATTCTTTAATTGGTCCAGCTGCATCTGCAGGTCTTGCCGTTAAAACAAATACATCTTTAGTTCCACGCTTGTCTGCTATAATCTTAGCTACATCTAATAGTGGTCCTTTACTTCCTTGCATTACTTTGCTAAACTCAGAGAAATCCCACTGAGCTCCTTCAGCTTCCATTTTACCTGCTTCTTTAGCAAATGTAGCAGCATCTATTTTACCAGTAGTTCCATCAGGCATTGTGTATAGCACATTGCTTTTAGTTCTAGCTAATGTATCATCAAAATCAAATACTCTAATCTTCTTAACTGGAGCATTTAATTTTCTACCGTTTTCTAAAGCTTTATCGGTTTTAGCTAAAGCATTTATAGCTGTTTTAACACTAATAGGTCTGTTGTACTTTATAGCATCGGGTATTAAATCGCTGTCGCGTTTAGAAGCCATGACTTTACCAGGAACTAATTCTGACTTTACTTCAACCTCTTTTTTATATTCTTTTATAGACTGAACATCGTCAGCTTCTAAATCAACCAACCCGCTACTTAAAGCTTCAAGAGGAGTTATTTGTTTTTTAGTTTTTATGTCATAGAAAAATACACCTTGCTCTGATAAATCAGAAACCATTTCTTTATACCTAGTAAGCATTGGGTTATCTGTAGACTTATAGTCTAACCCCATTTTAGACTGAAGCTTTAGATTTCTAAGCATATCATCCATTTGCTCTGTTATCAAAGCAGAATCAAAAGTTTCTAATTCATTTAAAAACTCTTGTTTAGCTTTAGCATCTCCAGTTCTAGCAAAAGCGTAAGCAGCTACAGCAACTCTATTTGCTGGTTTAGTGTGTTCAAAAACGCCTTTGTCACCGCTTGGTCTAGTTAAACCTAATTTTTCAAGTTCTTTAAAGCTAAACATTTTACCGTTAACATCTGTTAAAACGTATCTAGTTCCAGAAGCTCGTTTACCTAAAGCAGACATATCAGCAAATAGCTGAGTTATCATATACCTAGTTACTTCAGGTGTAACATCCAGTTCGGATATTGTTTCAACAAGATCAGCTAGCTGTAATTTAACTTTAGAGCCTTCATTGAATAAATCTTGTATAAATTCTAACTTACCAGCTTGATCTAGTTTATTAAACTTTGACTTTGGGTTTGTCCAGTAATCTTTTGAGTAAGTTTCTTTTTTTGTTTTTACTTTTTCACCCTCTGGAATACCTTTTAAAAAGTTATTTCTAAAGTCGTTTATATTAACAGCCATAGATCCTCTAGATGTTTTTGTTTTTTCACCTAAATTTTCTGCAGTTAATAAAATAGAAGTAGGTTCTTTACCGACTCTAAAACCACCTATATTAGCTGGCGTTATAAAGCCACCGTATAAAGCTGTTTCTATTTGCTGCTTATTAAATCCTTTAGCCGCTAATGCGTCTACTAGTATTTTAACACCTATCCTAATTCTATTTAAACCTTCTAAACTTCTTTCATCAGCTCTATAGGTTTTGTCACCAGTTATTAAGTCTACAGTGTCAAACGTATATCCTTTAGATAAATCTGAGGCTAAGCTTTCGTCTATAATGTTTTTTAACTCTTTAAAGCTTCTATCTGAAAACCTTTTAACAGCAACTTCTTCGTTTTTCATGCTGAAAACGCTAGAGATTTCAGAAACAACTTGCCTTCTAGCTTTTAAATCCAAACCTTCTATAGGATTTTCTTTAAAGTATTCGGTAGCTGCGCTTTTCCAAGGTTGTTTAATACTTTCGTCTTTTAACTTAGCCTCTAATATATCATTAAAACCTTTTGAGCTGGTAGCTTTTAAAAACTCATCCACTAAACCTGGCTTTATGTTAGCTTCAGCTAAAAGTCTTTTACTAGCCATAGCCTTGTTCTTGCCAGCTGCGACATCTTGCTTAGCTTCTAAGCTTAAATCTGTATCAGATCTTACGATTTCATTAGTTACTAACTTACCGTATAAACTTGCGATACCTTTTAAAGCTTGAGCTTGCGGTGATCTAGCGTCAAAACCTTCAGCTTTTTTACCTTCAACAATACCAAATGTTTCTAGAAAATCAGCTTTACTAATTCCCTTGTTTAATTTAAACGGTGCAAGTCCAGCTCCTTTGCCTAATCTAGCTTGTTTAGTGTAAAAAGCATTAAGTAAACCTTTTGGCACGCCAGTAGACGTACCTAAGAGCTTGTCTGTTGCAGCTTCTATAACTGCCCCTTCTGGTAATATCTTTAACAATTTATCTGCGTTCTTATTGACAAATTGCTGAATAGCTGTAGCATCACCTTTTGATAGGTTAGCTGTAGCTACTGTGAGCTTTTTAACTGGTATACCAATTTCAGCTGCAATAATTTCAGGAGCTAAGTCACCAAGTTTTTTAAACGTTAGATTTTTAGGATCGATGCCTTTAATCTTTTCTTGTACTTGCTCTTTAATCTTAACTACCGCATCGTTAGAAATCAACGAGCTTGGCTTTATTTTTCTAGTAACAGGTTTTTCAGCAACTTCAGTTTCGACCTCTTCTGCCATAACGCCTCTAGCTTCTGTAACGTCACTAGTGAACTCTTCACCTAAAACCCTTTGAGAAGCTTCAATGGCTCTAGCTGGTAAAAACTTGTTTATATAAGCGGCTAATGGCACACCTGATTCTGGTTTATATTCTCTAATTAAATCGAATATTCCACGCTTACCTGTTTCTATTTCGTCAGTTAATAGTTGACGATCAAAGTTAGGAGCATCTTGCCTTTTATCTACTATTCTTTTTACTATAGGTTTAAATTGATCTATAATATCGAAAGCACCAGCTTCACCTTGAGTGTCGTATATCTCCTGTACTCTAGTAGATGCTATAGCGCCTGTATCTTTTTTACTTTCTTTAGCTACTATGCTTTCAATCTCTTTAGTGTTGTCAACCATTGCTTCGTTAAGAGCTTTCACGGCTTTACCACCTTTTTTCCTACCGTCAATTTTTACATCTCCACTAACCAACTCGCCTTTAGCTCCTTCTTTAGCTATTCTAACTTGATCTTCGGTTAGTTTACCGCCAGATTGTATAGTGTCGTTAAAGTCTTTAATAAAATTAAAAGCATCTAAACCAGTATCAAATGTTATACTTAGCTTTTGTTGGTTCGCTGGGTTTTTAAATAAGTTAGAGATTTTATTGCCTATCGACTTCCAAAAACTATCTTGTTTCTTGTTATATACAATGTCTCCATCGGTAAGAGATTCACTTAATAAAGGAATAACTTCTTCCCACGTATTTTCTGCTGAATAATTTTCATCACTTAAGTATTCGTTGAACCTGTTCATGAAAGTAAATCCACCTGTTATATCAGGGTTATTAACTATTTCATTAATCAGTGCTTGGCCAAATTTAATTGCAGCGTCTGGATTTGTTTGGAACGTTTGAAGGAAGAAATGATGTAAAAGCTCGTGTTGATCCGTGGTATACTTGAAGTCTTCTGCTTGCGCTTGGTCGTTTATTAGTATTACTTTTTTACCATCTAAAACCAAAGCTTGACCGTAACCAGTAGACTCTAAAACGCTACCTCCTTGTTCTTTTATTTCTTTTACTCTTTCATCTATTTTAGCTTGGTCACTAAAAGTTTCTAGTGTACTTTCTATTTGATCAGATATATTTTTAGCACCCGCTCTTGACTTAGATTCTGCTATTTTAGTTTTATTGATTTCAACTATTTGCTCATCTACTTTTGCTATTTTTTCATTTATAGGTCCATGAAAAGATGAGTCTACGTTTTCTTTTTCTTTTAATAGCTCTGTTTTCTCCATTAACAAATCAACTTCCACTCCAGTAACATCACCTGGAGCTTTACTCATTGCTTTAGACACATTAAAAGCAAGTTGCTGCGCTTTTATTATTTGTTGTATTGTTTCAGGATTGCTACTTGACTTTTTCATTGTATCAAGATACAGCATAGTAGAATTTATATTCTTGTGTATCTGATTATATATTAAGGTTTTTTGATTATTAAATGTTTTAGCAGCACCAATAGATCCCATACCTCCGCTTAACATTAAAGTTCCAGCAATTAATTCTATTTGTGAATTTAAAAACTCAGAAGACTTAGGTAGAGCTAATCCAAAAGAAGCATCAGTAACTATATTCATAGCCGCGTTTATTTCTTCTTCACCAAGTTCCTTTAATATATTAACTGTAAACTCTTTTCCAGCCGCTTTGAAACCTTCTTTAGTTGCTATGTTTTTTAATTTACCTGAGAATATGTCTTTTATTTTTTTACCACCAACTCCTCTTAAAAACTGAGCGTCTGGCATTATAGTCTGAACTAAACCTTCTGTCAAAGAAACAGCACTAGCGTAAGCAAGCCCACGCCCTCCAAACAATCCTTTAGCTTCAGCTTCTTTAACGTTATCCATTAAAGTTGCTCTAAAAGTGGCGTCCGCCATTAATATACTATCTTTTAATTTACTAGAAACAGGTGATAAAACTTTAGACTTAGATCCAAGCCCAGTAATTGTTTTACCTATTCCTTTTTGAAAAGATGTAACATTACCTTTTCTAACCTCGTTCATTAAATGTAAAGTAAAAGGAAGCATTTGACCGCCAAGTTTTAGGTAATTTCTAGCACCAGCATCTGTGTTAAAACCACCTTCTTCAGTTGTGATTTTAAATTTTTCGTCTTCAGACTTAGGTACTAAACTATAATCCGTAAAGTTGTACACTGTATCTCTCCAAGCGTCATAAACCGAATAATCTTCTTCGTTTGTAAAAAGATCTCCAAAGCCAGCCATTAAAGCGGCAGGAAAACCAATAGAAGCTTTTTTAGCTAAACCATATAAGCCACCAACAATTTCTCCACCTACAATATCCATTGTGCCATTCCAAAAACCTTCTCCTGAAAAGCTTTCTCTGTAAGCTTCAACTTCATCAGATAATTTAAAATTATTTCCCAAGGTTTCTCTAGAAAAACTCATGTTTAAATCTCCTTCAATACTGCTTTTAGTCGCGGCTATATTAGATAACTCTTTCTTATAAAAACTAAGCTTTTCGTTTCTTATTTTAGAAGTCTCTGTGTAAGTTGAAACTAAGGAATTATAGTTTTGTACTTGCTCAGGAGTGTTTAATCCAGACTCTTTGAGAGCTGTCATTTGAGAATTTATAGTGTCTAAATCAGAATCTAATTGAATAATATCCTCATCGTATTTTAGTTTAACGTTTTCAAATTGAGAACTTAAAAATTTAGACTTTCTTTTTATTACAGGTATTTTAAATTTATTTATTAAATCTTCTTTTTCCTGTAAATTAAAAGTTCCTTTAGCTAGTTTTTGTAAAGATCTTTTGTCTAAAGAATTTACTATATTTAACTCTATCTCATCGTTTATTTCTATAGTTTCACTAGGTTCACTGAAGTCTACACCAAAGCCTTTTAAAGCAGAGTTTAAATAGTTTGTTACGTCTCCAAAACCACCTCCTGTGCTAGCGTTGTTTCCAGTGTCTTTTCTAAGCTCTTCAAGAGCCTTTGACTGAGTGTCTGTTAAACCATCTAACTCTTTAATTAACTCTATTTCTTTAGCATTGTTTTCGTCAAAATTAGCTAGCTCTTTAGCTATAAATTGATCTCTAGACGCTTGATCTTCAAAGTTTTTATTAGCAAATCTAGTTGACTTAGATTCTAGGTCAACTCTTTGTTGCTCTATTTCTTTAAGTTTGTTTTTTTGAGCAGTGTAATATGTAAGTTCAGGGCTTTGCTCTATATCTTCTTCTATAACGTCACCAACATATTCCGACATAGGCGGAGCGTAGGTTTGAGTTTCCCATAAAGCACCCTCTTCTTGATTCACACCTAAGTCTATGGGTTGATTTCTAGCTTCTTGAAGCTCTTTTTTAGTTATATCGTCTCTATGACCTAACTCTAATTGAACTGCTGCTAAGTTTATTTGAGCATCTTGAGATCCATTGTTTTCACTTAGATTTGACCAATTATCGGTTTCTTGCTTTTTAGTATAGTACTTTATTTTGTTATCGTCACCAACCTGCCATTTGTAGTCGTAGTTGTCAGCAGAATAAGTTTCATTTTCCTTCACTACACTGTTCAATTTAGCCATTTGAGCCTCGTAATCTTCTATATTTTTTTGACGTTTGTTAGAATCCTCTATAGACTCACCAAATGCATCTTTATAACCTTTACTAAAATCACCTTCTTGATATTGAGACTTTCCATTTCCAAATATTGAAACAGAATCTGAAAACGTTTTGTTGGACGCTTTCATTTTTTTCCCTGCTACAACTGCACCCATTTTGGTCGCAGCAGGGTTTATCTTTGCTTCACTACTAACCTCTGGAGCTTTGTATTGGTTTTCTTCCTTCCACTTTTTAACTTTAGAAGCTATATCTTTTTCTCCTTGGTCTTGAAGTGACTGTACGTATTCTAGTAATGTCATTTAATTAAATTTATAGGTTATTATCATCAATAAACTTTTGAGCTTTAGCTCTCTTAGCTTCAGCTAAATCAAACACCGCAGCGTCTGCCTGAACCGTAGGTAATTGGTTCGTAGTAAATTGTTTCAGATAATTATTCATAAAGTATTCTTTATATTTCTTTTCAAATAAAACTTTTTTATCTTGCATAAGTGGCAAGTCTTCTGTGTAGCTCCAAGAGCTAGAACCAGCATTAGCATTCTGAGCCATCTGATCGTCCTCTTCAACACTTGTACCTTTAGATATATAAACGTTCCAAGCTGCAACAGCGTCTTGCTCAGAGCTCATTAAACCAGCAACCTCAGCGTTTATAAACGGAGTTACTTTCTTTTCAATTTTATCTAAATCGTATTTAAGTATGTTTCTACCTTTTCCATTTCCGATGTCTATGATCTCGTAATCAAAAGAACCATCAGGATTCATAATCACATATTCTTCAGTTATTTTAGCTCCGGCTGTAAGTTGTCCGTTTTCACCAACCATATCAGGTGAAAATACACCAACTTCAGTTAATAACCTAAGCATATCTTTATCTATATCTGGCGTAGGCGCTACAAGTGAAGTGTTTGACTCGTTTAAAGCATTTAAAGCCGTGTTGTTAATAACTAACGGCTCTTCAAAAGCTGGTCCTATAAAAACAATTTGTTGAGCACCACCTGGTAGTAAATCTAAATAAACATTATAACCGTCAGACTTAGAGAAACCTGGTTTAGCTGTCATGACGCTGTTTGCAGCTGTGTATTTAAAATTATTGTTAGGATCAAAGTTTGGATCATCTGTTACGCTTAATTCAGCTAAAAGAGAAGATAAGAAGTCTAAAGATAGTTGTGGAGCTTCTTGTAAGTGCTTAATTTCAGACAACTCGTAAGCGCAAGTTTCATCTTGACAGTTATTAGAGTCTATAGCTAGCTTTAATTTAGCATAAACTCTACCTGTATTTCTATATGCATTTTCTAGTAGTTGAAAATTATAATCACTAGTGCTTGAGGTGAAGCCTTCATTGTAAGCTATAGCATCACTTTCGTTAAACTGCTGTAAAAAAAGGTTTTGATTTAAGTTTTTTTCCATTTTTTGTTTTTTATTTTCCTCCTAACATTCCACCACCAATAGACGCTAGAGATCCAAACATACCAGTCATAGCACCTGTTTGATCTGCTTTAGCTTGCGCTTGGTCTTGTTTTGCACCCATTAATTCTGCATAAGTCCTATCTATTTGTGCTTGCTCTCTACTTTCAGTAGCACCAAAAACAAATTGTTTACCCATAGCTTCGGCTTGTTGAATACGTTGCTCTTCAGCCATCTTAGCTCTTTGCATTTGTTGTTCTCCAGCCGCTGCTTTATCTTCATTTGCTTTTTCTTGTTGCTCTATGCTATCTGCAACACCTTTTTTAGATTTCAAAGCAGCTTGAGCTAAGGCTGTAGCTCCACCAGCGCCGGCGCCAGTAGCTTTTATAGTGTCCAACGTATTAGCTAGTGAAATATCAGCCTCTGCAATTTTTGTTTCAGCAGCTCCTGTTGCTACTGATAAATTAGCAAAAGGATTACTTATCATACTACTTAAACTCGTAACGTCTTCGTAAGGATTTATAACTTCTTGTCTATTGCTTTCTAACGTGTGAAGTTTATTTGCTAATCTACGTTTTTCAGCTTCGGCTGCTCTAGCTGCTCTTTTAGCTGAAGATGATCCTAAAAACCCTCCTATCATAGATGAGCCTAGTCCTATAACTGCTCCTGCTCCTAGTGGCATATCTTTATATTTTTATTGTTCATTTTAATACTTGTTTTTAATATAATTAAAATACATGTGTTATAACTTTTCTACCGAAATAAGCTTCCATTTTCCTTTTACTTTCTTCCAGTTTTGTTTTATTTTTTCGTAATTATATAGTTTGTTTAATGAATCTTTTCTATTCCCGCATCCACAAGGAACACCAGTAACTTCAGAAGCTAATTCTACTGCTTTTTTTAGTCCTGTTACTGTTGTTATTTTTTCAATTGTATCACCTAGTCCTTTAGATTTCATTTGTAATTTTTATTAATATCCGCTATTTCTTGTGTATTTAGAGTTTACAGAAAACAATTCTTTAACACCTTCTGGATCTGTAACCCCATCTGTTTGCATTGTTACAGTTATATAGTTTCCTTTAATTCCGCTTATTTGGTCTCCAAAAGCTACTTCAGCTTCTGCTGGAGTACTGTTGTTTATTATATTAGCAACATATTTATTTTCTTTTCTATTAAAACCAGCATAGTTCAATGGTGGGTATAAAGTTGCTGGGTATTCATTACCATAATTGTCGTATGCTCCAACTGTATAACTTCGTATTAAAGCAGATTTATCATCTGTAGATATCCACCCGGTACCGTCATTTTCTACATTCGGACCTGAACCAGTTGGGTCAGATACTATATTATTAACTTGCCAACCATTTGTTCCTTCATAACCAATAGTATAAAAAGACTTGCTTTGTTCTGGCTCTGAGTTTAACACAAAGGTTATAGACGACTGGTAAGTCGTACCGTAAAATGTAGTTGGTCTAATAGCATAATGCTGCCAAAGACCAGCGTTTTTAATGGTATATGTTTTATTTCTTAAGCTAAATATTTGATCTGGCTGGTAATTAAAGAAACTAACCCAACCTTTTACTCTTTCGTCAAAAGATAAGGTTTGATAGCTATTATCTTGTAACTGTATGTTTTTTTGAATAGAAATAACATATTGTTTGTTATGTATATCGTAACCTCCTATTAGTCTAGCTGGAAAAGAAGGAACTGAAAACGAGTTTATTTTGTCTCTAAAATAATCAACCATTCCAGCTGCAGATATTTCTGTTATTCCACTATTAGAAAGTCTAAGTATTACATTTTTGTTTGCATCTGAAAAATACTTTTGATAACCATATACAGCGAAACTTTCTGGGTTTTTACTTATGCCATAATCGCCAGCGTAAGGTTGAATAGCGCCTATAACTAAATTTGAAGAAGTCACTACACCTCCACCTTCAGCTGAGTATATAGCGTCTTTATCTATTAATGCTCCACTGACTTTTCTTTCTTGAAATATTATTAACCTACTGTTTTCAGCATAAAGTTTTTGTATTGATCCATTAGCTGGATCAACTGACTTTATTATATCTTCACCTACAGAAAAAACATTTGTTCTATTTATACCCGTTCTCGAGTTAAATATGCCAGAGTATATCAAAGAGTTTATTCTGTTAGATGCATTTGGTTCTTCTTCTACTAAATAAGCTTTTACTCCAAAATCAACTGTCGTATTATTGTAGCCACCTCTAATTCTAGATTCTTCTATAGCCCAGTTTCCTGTATCTGTTAAGTTAGATCCTGATCTGGTATAACCACCAATACTTTGAGGTATACCAAAAGAGCCATTCCAAACTGGTTTTTCAGGTGGATTACTTATAGTCTTTTTTAATACAAAAGTGTTAAAATATTTTACTTCTACTACTGCTCCCATAGTTAATTATTACTTGTTTGTTTTAATATTAACAATATTACTATGTACATGTTATATTGCCAATTGTAGAACCACACGAGTTTCCACCACCGCCTGGATAAGGTTGAAAGCTTGTTGGTGTATAAGGATATGTTCCGTCTCCTATTTGAACTGGACATTGAGGCGTTAGACACTGTGTAAATTGCTGAGCGTCACAAATACCTCCGTCTGCGAAGTTTGATGATATATTTAAACTCGAATTATTCGGTGGGCTTACAGGATCTCCAACCATAAAAACAAGCGTATTGAAATTATAAATCCCACCACATTGCGTTCCAAACTGGTTAGTCCATCTAAGAAGGTCTTTTCCAGTATAAAACCTAATTGGAGTTCCAGCTGCAACAGTAGACCAATCTATACCTGTCTGAGGGTTTCCGCCAACATAAGAACTTGGTCTAATTTTTATTTCAGCAGTACTTCCACCTCCTGGTTTATAATATTGTACTTGAGCGTAATTAGACCAAGCTCCATTCTGGTAAACCTGAACTCTAGAACCTTTATAAACTCCAGCTTCACTTAGATTTCCTGCTTGTATATTTCCATCTGCTTCTTGACTGCAATAACTCCATATATTAGCTGTAGCATTATAAAAATCTAGTGTATCAATTAAAAACACCTGGTCTGCATCGGAGTAACTTCCACTTACTAAACTTGTAAAATTAGCAGTTGCATCAATTAAATTACCAGGTTTTGATCCAGTTTTATACTGCCATTGCCTACCATCTTCACATGGGGTTTCTATTTCTACGTTAAAAGTACAAGAAGAAGCTATTGTAGATAAAGAACCAGCTCCAGGCTCACCTTGCGCATCTTTTAATGTTACTTCTATGATATATTCTCCAGATGAAGTTGTGTCTTTTGTTATATTTAAAGAAGCTATATCATCTGTACCTTCCGCAGGTGTTACAGGTGTTGCTGTAAAAGGTCCAAATTCTAACGGAGTAGTTGGGTCAGTAACATTGTACTGTATCATTTCCCAAACTAAATCTTGACCAGCTAAATTTTTAACAGCTGGGTTTTGACCTGAAGCTTCAAAATAAGCGGAACCATTTTCACCTTGTATTTGTGTAATAAAAGTATCTTCTATATCTACTACCAATGTTTGCCCATCAGGACACGTCGTAATAGCTGGTGTTATATTTATTAAACTAGCTGTTTCAATAAACTGACTAATAGTACCATCTGTTGTTTGTGCTGAAAATGTAAAAGTGAAATTTCTAGGAGCTGTATCAACTCCAAACCAAAATAAACTTTTTGTTTTTATTTGGTAAGTTCCATTATTAAGAGAGTAGTCAACTTCAAAATCGCTAGACCTATCTACGTTGTTATTGTCTAATACGTTTAGCAAAGAAAAATCTACTATATCAGCTTGAGCTACTTGAGATCCAAAATTATTAGATAAGTAAAAAGGGGCGCCATTTATAATAGTTCCTATGATAGCTTCTTCAGTAAAATTAGGCGTTGTCCAGCCTTCTAAGCTAGAACCTCCAAGTGATTGATCTAGTATAGCTGTGTTTAAATCACTAACTAAACCACTTGTAGATGTTTCCCAAAATATATCTAATAAAGATTCTACCGGCGCTGTTTCAAAAACTGCTAAATTTTGTATTGTAATTGGTGCAACTTGTGGAGAAAATAAAAGTAAAGTATCGTCAGCTAATGTTTGAGCTTGATTTACTGTAACTGTAGAAAGACCAGCATTATAACTAACCACAGAGGTTTCTGCTAAGATACCTGAACCAGTTACTATATCGCCTGGTTGAGGAACTGGTCCAGATAAATTATCTATTATTATATCTACATTAGCCGTAACAACACCATCTACAGTCGCTCTAGTAACGGTTGATGCAACTCCAAATTTTGTAGCCGTTGATATTCTACCTATTAAAGGGTTTGACTCGTAGAGATAAAATTCTTTATAACCTGCAACTGGATAACCAACAGATAAAGGATCTAATCCAAATAAATCATTCATATTAGCTATAGAACTAACTATATCTGAAACTCTTCCCGGGTAATATTGGGTATTAATGTCTCCAGTTCCAATGCTAGAATCTAAGTTTTCTACTCTACCAAAAAGCTCTTCAGAACTTCTAAAAAGCCTCTGCAGTGGACCAACTTCGTTCAAGTCTCTAGGTACTTTATTTATGTTATCATTAAATAAAACAGTGTGAGATGTTTTACCTATCTCTAAAGTGTTTTGTTCTGGATAAGCAGCCATTACGCCTGGTAAATACACGTTATAATATTCCTGCTCTGTTTGTTTTACAACTATTTTATAGGAATACCAACCAAGAGGATTATAATCTGAACTAGTAGAGTCACCATTATACACTCCTGGCCAACCAGTAGCATAATTTGGTGCTATAGGATGTATTGGACTATTAAATAAAACTTTTAAAGAATCACCACGCCATTCGGCTGGATTTACTCCAGCTGTCCTATATGGAGAGTATATTGTAGAGCCTATATATTCTTGCCCATCAACTATCGCACTAGCTAAACTGCTTGAAAGTATAACAGAAGATTGTCTACCAAACTTATCAGATAAAACAACTCCAACTTGATAATTTCTATTTTCTTTTAACGAGTGATTTGGATATTCTATTGTACTAGTATTATACTCTACATCAGAATTAGGTGTAAAAAGAAGTAAATCTCCACTAGCTAAAGTAACGTTATTAGAAAATGTCATAGACAAAGTACCAGAGTCAAAACTAACTACTATTGTTCCAGCTGGTATTACAGCGCCAACGGCGTCTGAAGTAACAAAAGATCCTGTAAAAATACTACCAGTTACATTAGTGTAATTTATAGTGTCTGTATTTACAAAAGTTCCATTAACATCTAGAGTTCCGTTTTTTAAACTAAAATTTGCTTTTTCAGAAGCGTTTACATTGTAATCTAAAGTAGAAGGTGGAGTATGTTTATCTTGAAAATTGGAGTAAACAACTCTATTACTTATTATTTCTTGACCAAAAGCTTTAACAGGTATTTTATCGTACACTCTTATTAGCTCGTTTTCTGGTAAAGTTTTAAAGGGTTTTTTTGATTGATAATTGTAAATATAAAAATCTGGTTCTCCTATGGTTAAAGCGGTCGAGTCTGTTAGTGTTTGAGCTACGCTCATTGTTATAGTAGAAGTGTCTTGATCAAAACTAACCACCTTAGTGCCATCAACTATGTCTTCACCAGAAACTATACTACCTTCTTGTATTCCACCAACTATATTGTCAACTACTATATCGGTAGTAGCTATTGGATTTCCTACAACACTGCATGTTGCTGATTGATTATATATAGCACTTATTGGTATAGTATCTACAACTTTAACAGCTGTTTGATCTGATTCCTTATATAGTATGTCTACTTCAGTAACTTTTAAATCTTCCTGAAACAAAGTATTTTTAGATTCCAAAGGTATTCTAAGAAGTATTTTATCTACTTTGTTTTCAACAAATTCAACTATTGTTGTTCTGTAAGCAGCTTCCTCATCTTCCTCTAATACACCTGTTGAAGCCGGTGTTTTTTGCATAAAATAACCATCTTGCTTAGGTATAAAAGCTATTTGAGTGAATGGAGCAAACACTGAATATTCTCCATCATCATATCTAAATCTATAACTAAACCTAATAAACCTATCTTCTAAGTAGCTAGGATCTCCATTGAAAGTAGATTCATAATAAGGGTTTGCGTTGAAAACTAACTCACTATTGTTTATTAGAGTTTGGGCTTGATTAACAACTAAAGTGTTAGTTGATAATGTAAAAGAAACAACAGTAGTTCCAGCAGCTACATTAGGTCCCGTAACAACAGATCCTACAGGTATAGAACCAACTATATTATCTATAATTATGTTAACAGAAGCAGTTACAGCTCCATTAGTTAATGCTTCTCCGCCATCTGGATAAAACTTAGAAGAAACATCGTACATTGTAGTTTCATACTCTTTCTCTGTAATAGAAGTTCCTAATTGACTTTCTTGCCAAAGCTCTATTGATTTGTATGGGAAGTTTTTAGCTACAGATATTTGCTCTTCTTTAGTGTAATAACCAGGAACTTCAGAAGCAGTTTTTACATTTATTTTTCTAGGTTGATTTCTATTATCTGTCCAAAATAGTAATTCTTCAAGGCAATTAACACCGTATATAGGGTTTGACTGTGAAAAATTTAAAAAAGCCCCTGAAACTAATAAAGTACTTTGATTAGTTAAAGTGTTATAAGAATATATACCGTGTGTTTTAGTAGGATCGTATGTTGGTTGATCTGGGTTTTCATCTAAATAATTAGTTACAAAAATATAAACAATAGAAGATTCCTCGTTTGCAAAATAACCAATAGCTTTGGAATTGGGTTGAAGAGTAGTTAACAACTCGTTTCCTAATATGTTTTCTAAAGCACCAACACTTTCTCCTTCTGATCTACTGACTTGAATATTTACAGCGTTTCTATATTCACCTTTCGGTAATATTCTAGCGTCTAGATCTTTATTCATTCTAGACTTTAAAAAATTATTATTAGCTTGTGCCATTAAATTTTAGTGTTTTATTTTTTCCAATTGCCTACTCTAGCGAAATCAATCATTCTTTCTGTCGCTTTCTTGCCGTGAAATTTATATGATTCATTTCTTTCTTCTGCCTGAGCCTGAGTCTGATTAGACCAATTATTGTCTTTGTCTTTATATATTGAAGGCCACGCTTGATTTACCCCGTCATCAGCCATTAAGTGACTAGATGGCTCGTGTCCTTCGTATTGAGGCTTATCGTGGAATTCATACTTTCCTATGTTACCGGTTACAAAAGTGGTTTGCTCTCCTCTTGAGTTTCTAGCATGGGCTTTTTTAAATAGCTTTGGGATAATAGTGCTTGTCTCCATGTTGCTATGATTTTATCCATTTAGACTTACCTCTCATTACTTGAGTAATTTCATCAGTCTTGATATTAGATAATCTTATTTTAGCATTTCTTAACTTAGCAGATCTTTCTCTCTTGAGTCTTTGAACTACATACTCAGGTTGATTAGCACGTGTAGATATTATAGCATGCAATATGTGTGCATATAAAGCTTCCTCTGCCATCTTTGGTATCTTAGTATCTGTATCGTATGCTAAGCCATCAGAAACGTATTCTAGTACTATTAAACGGTTTACTAAGTGACTAGAAAAAGACATTTTGCCTTCGCGTTCGTTTAAATTAAACCAACCGTTCATTTGTGAGTATTGAGGGTCTAGTCCATATAGCTCACCATAATTTCTATAACCAATCCACTCACCGTTTTGGTTCCAGTTAAAAGCGAAATCATTTATACCAAATAAACCTGCATTGTCTAATAAAAAATCTTGAGCGTTGCCCTTGTGCCATCTTTCTTGAGTTATCGATGTACCTTCAATGTCTGACCCAAAGTTATCTTGCGTAGGAACTCCCTTTTCGTCTTGTATTTGAGTATAGTAAGGACTTATTGTTAAATTGTTTGTAGGATAAATAATATGCTTAACACCTAACTGATCAATCCAAGATGCTCTAACATAGTTAACGTAGTCTTGCGGTAAAGCTAATGTTAAACTAGCTGGTATTGTTAATTCAGCTGACTTAATACTTTTTAAAGTGTCATAGCTAAACTCTTGTAAACCTCTTTTAGCGTGAAATATTAAATCAGTTCTTTTAACACTAGAAACTAATTTACCAGCGCCAACATAAGCGACTTCAAAGTTATTTACAACATCGTCTAAGGTTATATAGGAATAGCTTCCGTAATTATCTTCTACAACTTGACCATACGCTTTTTCAGCTTCTGTTTGACCATAAAGTCCACCATCTAGTTTTTTTAACTGAACAACTATATATAAACCAGTGGCTGGTGCTATTGGAAAAGTTATTATATTTCCAATAACAGTATACTCTGTAATATACTCAGAATATGAACCAGGTATGCCAGTACTGCTCGTATATAGTTTAAAATTATTTAAAGCATAGTTTATATTGTTTGGATCAAAATTACCCAATACTAATTCTGTATCAAATGTAGTTTTAAAAGCTACTGTAGTATTATCACCTCTAAAGCCTTGAGCGCCTTGATAATATTGTTGATTTGTTTCAGTTATTAAACTCATTTATTAGCTTTTTTCGTTAATTTCTTTTTTAGCAACTTCTTGAGTAGCAGCTTGGACTATAGCTGGGTCGTTTATAATTACACCTGAATATTTTAATATCCTCATTATAATATTTGTCTGCTCCGTAGAATCTAACTCAAAATCTCTAGAACCAGTGTTTGGTATTACAGTATCATCATAAGGAGAAAAATCATATATATATTGCCCTAAACCACCTGTAGTAAAACCCCATATTGGATTTAGTGGTGTTCTTACGAAATCTATGCTTATAGAACCTGAAGTATCAGTTATAGTATTTGGACTTATAAAAAGCCTATTGTTTTCCAGTAAATAAGTAGGGAATCTTTCTGTTGATTTTGTTAGTTTAGATTTTTGAATATTATAAAAATCATTTCTTTGAAGTCTTTGTAATTCAACAGATTCACCGTTGGTTGGTTTGTAAGTTACAGCGCCTAATCTACTCAAGTTTACGTTTTGAGAGAATATATCAACATTCGGTAGTGTCCAGAAAGGATATGCTGTAGTATTGTCGTAAGTAGATACACCAGATGTTTTAAATATAGATATTTTTTCATCTATATTCAATGTTCTATCGGAATAGTCTGTATCTGTTTGAGGGACTCTAAGTTGTTGGTTTAAATCTTCAAAATATTTTTCAAATATTTCAAGTTGCACTTGAGTGGCAATATCATTAAATTCTTGTGGAGTTATATAGCCTCTTTGTTCTTTGTTTAATATTAACAAGACCGTTTGATACACCGTATTTATGTTTACCGCCATTTTTTATTTTTTATTATAATATATTGGAGACCACTTGCGTAGCCTCCGTTATATTAGTATTACTTGTTTTTATAGTTTTTTATCTATAGACTTATAGATTTCTACACCTTCGTCTGTTTTTAAGAAAGCAGCGAAAGCTGAGAAAGGATTTTCGTCAAAAGGTACGTTCATTAATTTTCTATCGTTTGACCCCCATGTAAAGGTTCTTTGATCTTGAGATAAGTTAATTATACCTGCTTCAGATGCTCTAATTGCAAAATTACGTAGCATAACATTTTCATCATTAGCTAAGTTAATAAACAATGCAGGATTGTTTCGAGCGAATAACAACAAATCTCTTTTAAGTTCTTTAGAACTCATAGTGTTTACTTGAGATCCTTTTTCAACACGTAAGATAGCCTCAGCTTGATCTATGTCCATGTGTCTAGCAGCATTTAAAGCATCAATTTGAAGATCTAAAACATCTAGTTCGTCTTCTGCTACCTCTACTGCGCTAAACTCTTCGTATATCCTACCTTTTAAAGGGTGGTATATAGATAGTAGTTTTTGTAGATTTTGTTGTTCTTTTGGAACTTTCAAGTCTCCATCCATAAATCTTATATGACCCATAGTACATTCCCCTTTTTGTTCATCTACAAGTGGAGAATCTTGATTCGTTGCATATCTTATTTCCCTCTGTTTTCCAGATTTTTCATCAAAATAAAGTAACGAATGTTTTCTTGTATGTTTACTAGGTATAGTTAGAGTTAAAGGATTTTTATTACCTTTTAAGTAGTAAACTCTATCTTTAATCTCCCACGTTGGTTTTGTGGGTTTGATTGGTGCAGTTTTAACTGCTATCTCTTGAGGTGCAACCTCAATTGTTTCTTCTGCTTTTGTAGCTTTTTTAGCCATGATATAATAAAATTAAATAGTTGAAAATTGTGACAATAGCCATAGTATATAAATAGTAATAGGCTAATGTCATATAAAAAACCCCCACCCGAAGGCAGGGATTATTATTAATGTTGAATCAATTAGATTCCTTTGAAAAGTACAAAGTTGTTAGCAGCTTGAGTTACTAAACATCTTTCAGATAGGAAGTTTACTTCCATAGCATCAAGAGTTGAAGTAAAAGCGCCTCCAGCAGAACCAGTTAACCAAGACTTCATACGACGATCATCAGCTTGTGAAGCTCTGTATC
>Ga0209534_10001687_pt1 | contig 22859 bp, 20 predicted proteins | sample COG_07_FD_184751 | JGI IMG/M metagenome (GOLD analysis project Ga0209534, IMG submission 184751) | Pelagic Microbial community sample from North Sea - COGITO 998_met_07 (SPAdes) (version 2) | ecosystem: Environmental > Aquatic > Marine > Neritic zone/Coastal water | place: Helgoland, sampling...
CGTTTCACACAATTCATAATGTTTAACAATTGGGATAATTTTGTTTAACTCCGGATTATCTTTGTGTTCACGATAGTATAAATCGTGTGTTTGTGTTGTGGGTCGTATATACGTAGTAGGGGGTGTGTTTATGTCATAAAGAGTTTTTAGACAAAAATAATGTAGTATTTCTTTTTTATCTCTACAATATAACTTATCAAACTTGTTTAAAACTTCGTTTATATGCGTGTTTACACCATTTAGAGTCTCACTATGGTCAACGCATAACATAAAGCCTTTACTCGCTAATGTTGGTCTAATATACACCAAAGACACATTATTTTGTGTTGGGTGAATTGTATCGTTAAAGGGAATTATTTCAATGAATGCTTCTTTAAAACCACTATTATAAAAAACCTTTAACTGCTCTAAATCTTCTATTAGCCAGTACATAAAACTATTTTGTACCAATATAATAAATTATACCCTATGAGCCAACCTTTTTATAATATTCTGTTAGTTTGTTTTTGAAGTAATTAACTAAACCGGTTGCCTTATATCTTTGTTCAGTTAATTTTAGTATATTAAAATTTATATTAGCTACAGTATTTTTATCTTTACCAGTTAATGTCCACATAGTTTTGATTGGAATGTACAAATCATATTGAACATATTTATCCTTATTTTTATACCTAAGATATACCTCTTTTGGAACCTCTTTAAATAAAGGAGTATTTACTTTTTTAAGTAGGTATCTTTGGAATTGACCTAAAGTATAGTCTTCTTCTGTTGGTAAAACTTTTTGGTTTACAGGCGCACTTAACTTTTTGCCATTATATTTATTTTCAGTAGCAAAATTATAGCTAGGGTCTAAATTATACCCTACAGTTTTTATTAAATTTTCTGGTAGAATTGGGGATGAAGATAATTTATTTCTTTTATCTTTTGCAATTTCAGGGTTTTGGTAATCATCATATTGTTTTTCTAATAATAGTAAAAGTTCAGAATTAGGGGATTGTGGGGTTTTTCCACTATAATATTGACCATTTGAGGTTTTATAGTAGTATCCCTTATATTCTAATTTAGTTAGATTATAAATTAATTCACCTCCATTAGTGTATTGATTAGGTGATATTTGAGATTTAGGATAATACATTTTATACAGTATATGTTTCTATTGCTCCAGCTTGTGCTTTTTTAAGTGCTTGTGCTAATTCCTCTTTACCTTCAGTTCCTTCTCCCCATGAAATATGGAAATGTGCTCCAGTAGCTGCTGCAGTAAGTTGTTTATATTCATCTTTAAATCTTACTTTAGGGTTATTACCAGCAGCAAAGCCTTCAATTATATTTAATACTTGTTCTTTATTTGATACATTAAAAGGGATAATGGTAAAGTCTAATGCATTACCACGCTTGTGTCTACTATTATATGATAAATTCTGGTGGTACTCATCATTACCTCCTGTAAATCTTAAAGTAATTTCGGGTAGTTTTTCTTTTATTACTCTTATTAAAGATATACCTAAATCTGCAGCATTGGATGTTATATCTCCCCCATTGGACAATTCACTCCCTTTTTCTATAAAATTAGCTGTTTGGATTGCTGCTCTTAATCTGTCAGCATTAGGTGTATTTACATTGTTATTTCCTGTTGTAGTAGGAGGTGGAGGTATTTCTACTGTAGGTTTATTTTGTCTTACAGGAGTAGTATTTAAATTAGAAGTTGATAGTGTTTGTAAATTCGTAGACCACCCACTACTATCTATTTTATGATTTACCCCTTTTATTAAAAAATCTAAGGACTCTCCGTAATTACTTGGGAGAAATCTTTGGTTAATATTTATTTTATTGTAGATCTTAAACCCAGAAATTCCATCCATTTGCATATCAAATTCTACGGGTATTAAACCTATTTGATTACTTGGGGATGTAGAACCTTCTTCCCCATCATCATAGTTTTTTTTACTTTCTTCGTTTAAATATATCTTATATGAGGATTTTCCTGATGATGAAAAATCTCCTTCTCCTTCACGAAAAGGATATTTAGAATCTACTTTGTTAACTGATTTACTTTTAATACCTGCTTCGGTTTCTTCTTCATCACTTACTGAAGGTATTCCCCCAAACATATTGGCTAGATAAGAAGAGTAATTTAAACCTGCTAATTTTTTAGTTTTTTTCTTTTCTGATTCTTTTACAGAATTTAGTGATTCTTGAGTTAATTTGTAAGTTACCTTAGAAAAAATACCGTTTCCTACACTTTCTAAAGCTACATCTTGTAAGGTTACACCATACCCTTCTGCAAATGCTTTTAGGAAAGCATTTTTGAATTTTTCTAGGTTTTGTGTAATTATATAAGCTCTAGAACTATCTATACCCTCATAATCTTTCAGTGGGTAGGAGAGGTAGTATGGTTTATTATTTTCAATTGTATATCCATAAATAAATAAACCATCTATAACATTCCCATCTTTATCGATTTCAAATTTAATTTTTCGTTTTTCCACCTCAGCTCTATAATTCACCACCCCCTCTTTCGTTATATAATAATCTCTAGTTAAAGGAACATCTACTATAACGGTTTTAGGGAATCTAGTTGATTTTTGATCACCTGCTATTTGTCCAAGATCATCATTATCCCCCTCATAACCCCCACCTGTAGTTTCTGGTTGAGGGTCATTAACAGGTGGTTTTGGATCTGTTTTTTCTTCTGGGTCTTTTATAGTTTGTTGAAATCTATCAACCAACCCCCTATTCCAGTTTGAATATCCGGTTGAATCTTCTCCTGCAGCAACTCCATTAGCAGTTGCTCCTATAGAGATTTGATTTGCGATTTTTGATGATATTTTAGTATTAAAAGAAATATCTTTTAAAAATGTTCCTTCTAATGTACTTTTATTAAACCCATACACTTCAATTTCTACAGTATCGGTTTGATCAATACCAAATGAGGGTAAATTTTTACTAAGCCCCACTACGGGTTTTTGGTCTAAAAAAGTAATAGTTTTATCTTCTTTTATAATAGGTTCTATATCTATTGAATTAGCAAAAGCAGAATTTACTTGGTCACATATACTTTGTAAGAATTTAAAAAATGATAAGTTACCTTTTTTATCTACATTATTTTTTAATGATTTAAAAATCATATCATAATTTAGATATATATTATATATTTTTCCATATAATAAATCTCCATCTTTAATATTATTAGGAGCTTTAGTTTCTTTTATAAAGGTACCATTATCAGGTAAACTGGCATTAGTTCCGGGGGATGGGGAATAAGTTGAAGTAAATATATTAAATGGACCATAAGATTCAACTTCTTTTAGTGGGGTTGGAAGAAAATAGTTTGTAAAAGATTTAATATTAGGTTCATAAGTTATAATATACTTGTTTTCATTATTACCATTACCTGTAATTTTAGATGCGAATGGTAATAACTTTTTAGTATAATCCGGAATACATATTCCACCAATACTCCCATGGTTTATTGGTGTAAAATCACCATCCATTTTAATTATACAAACTTTTGGATCGAATGAAATCAAGTTAGGTTGGTAACTACATATTACATTATCAGTGCTACCATCAAATTTTATATGTTTTATGTTATCATTAACATCAGGTACAATGTTTTGTTGTAATATATTACATAATTCTCCAAATCTTATAAAATAGGCATATTTTAAATCTATGGCATTAGTACCTTTATTTCCTATAATTTGGGTATATTCTGAATTTAAAAGGGATAAGTATAGATTATAATAATTTTTGTTTGTGTCTTCTCCACTTTCCCATATACTTTGTAAATTTAATTTTTTGTAAAGTATTGCCCCTAGTTTCGTTGATGCCCTTTGGTTGAATATAGCACTATCAGATTCTTCTAGAAGCTTATAACGCTGATGAGTAAGACCTTCAAGAGACTGTTTTAATTCTTTACTTGGAGATTGATTAACTTTTAATGACTCAATTATATCTCCTAACCCTGTTAATTTAATGGAGATTTTATATGAACCATCATTTTGGAAATTCCAATTAAAATTAGCAACCCTACCAAAAAATCCTCCATAATTACCCTCATACTTTTCTTTAATAGAATTAATACTTCTAAGTACCTGATCCTGGTTGGTAATATTAAAAAAACCATTTTCTAATACCGTAGATTTTACTGGGTGGAATTTGCCATCTTTTCCTATATATTTGTCCCACCCCCATTCAACTAGCATACAAAATCCTAATCTTAAATATAAGGTTTCTATTAATTCAAATTGAAATCTATTAAAAGCTATTAATTCAACTGTAGCTGTTTTAATTGAACCTCTATTTTTAGTATTTACTTGAAGTGAATTTATACCAGGCATAGGTTGGATACCAAATTGTGTACCTCCTAACCCATAAGCCGAGTTATTATAGTTTGATGAATTTAAAGATATTCCTGATCTTTGAGGTTCTCCTAGAGAGGATAAACCATTAAATAATATTGCTTTTTTTGCGAGGTTATCTCCAGAAAATGAATCAACATTTTCAATTCCTTTAGGTAGTCTGTAATTTGTATCTTTAACATAAACAGAAGATGCCATTTTAATCCAGGCATTTCTATTATTCATATATTGTAATTCTTGAGGTGTACGAGCAGAAGCACCATCTATACCCTTACCATATATTTTTTGTCGGGTTTTAACTTGGTCTATAACATACCTGTCTACTGGTTCTCCAATTATACTACCTTTCATATTTTATAACGAATTAAGTGCTCTGTAATTATTAATAATATCTGCAGGGTTTGATGGGACTCTAATTTGAGTTCCTGGGGTGATATATAATGAATTTTGGGGTAGTTGGGGATTTGCAGTGGAAATTATCCACCATAAAGAAGGATCATCATAAAATTGATTTGATAAAATATCAAATCTATCTCCTTCAGTAGTAACAAAATATTGATCCTCAAAATTCAAAGGGATATCCGGGTATTTAGGAACAAATTCCCTACCTCTTATGTCTCGTAATTCATTATATCTACTCATAACTTAAATATTAAGATTAGGTATTCCTATTAAGTTGGGTACATCAATATTATTAAAAGTACCTCCTACAGGTTTAATAGTATTAACTGGTTCTACTCGTCTTTGGTCAATTATAGGAATGTAATTTCTATTCTCATTAGTTATACCCCCTTCAGTTGTACCATAATTATCAGCTAAAATTTCTGCCTTTCTATTCCCCTGATCATCTCTATAAACATGTTCTCCACCATTGGATAACATAATATATCTTTCAGGACCATAAGCACTTACATAATCAGCGTCAGCACCTTCAAAGCTTTGTTTAGCATAGCTGTTTTTCTGTATTTGGGGTAAAAATCCTTGTATAGGAGTAAATTTAAATCCTGTTACTTTAATTATATGAGGCATTTCTTTTACACTTTTATCAGATAATATTGTATCTGATGTAGATTCTCCACTATCCGGAATTGCTATTTCCCATGGACTTTCTGATGGTATATCATACGTAATTCCTTCTATAAATCCAACCTGTTCAAAAAACCACCCACCTAAAGTTAAAGTAATTAAGTTTCCTCTCATATACCCGTCACTTGAGTAATCAGGGGCAACTACTGAGGCTAGATAATTTAATTTTTGGTACATTGGGATTAATTCATCTTTAGATTGGGCAGCTACTGTCCAAGCTAAATTTACAGATCTATTAAACCCTCCTCCATAACGGTATAAATTTTCTCCCCTCCCTACAAAATTTGTACTATTCCAATTTGAAGAATATGAATCACTCATAGAATCAATAAATGCTCTAAAATGAATATATGTTTTTTTATTAGGTTTATTATTATCAATTACTCCTATTCTAAATTTAACTAAATCATTTTTGATAGAATTTTGGATAACACCTTCAGTAGAACTATATATAGGTAAAGCATTAAGTTTATCTAGGGGTCTATTATTCCCGTCTTTACCTAATACATAACTAGATTTGTTACCAACCTTTCCTGGGTTTCCTAAATTAACCCTTTTTTCAATATTTTCAGTTTCGTAGTTTAATGTTTTAGAAAAATTAGAATTTCCAGATCGAGGTGGAGTTAAAAATGTAGTAAAACTTGGTTTAATTATACCCTTTTTTCTATCAATACCTTCTTTATCCTTTGTTTCACTTCTTTCTTCAAAGTCTAATAAATTAGAATCACCATAATAAGAAGCAATATCTTTGTAACTAAAAACACTAATATTTTCAGAAGCCAGATCTCCTGAAATTTTTAGTCTATCAAATCCGGTTTTAGTGTTAAAGTCTCTTGAAATTTTTGTACTACCTATACCTAATTTTGCTCCTGGACCCCCTGGGTAGTTTCGAAGTTCTTTATCATCAGTGTCTAATTTTGTATTAAATAAATCTACTAATCTGTTTGTAGATACTTCTTTAATATCAGACAGATGGTTTGAATAACTGGGTTGTACTAAAATTCCAGTTTCAGCTAAAAGACCCGTAGGGTCTATTCCTTGTTTGTTTAAATGAATCCCTAAAGCATTAACTCCCGCCTGTGCTATGGTAGATGTAGGTAAATAAATACCGTCATTAAGGACATTAGGGCTTGCTTGGGTTTGGACACTTGTTCTTGATAATATATTCTGCTTTACCGTATATAAAAGACCATTAGGTGATTTAAAATCGGTAAACATTTTGGCTAACCTTGATACATCCCTAACTGAATTTCTTAGAGCTAAAGTACCTCCCCTTAACAAAAAGTCAGGGCCTCCTGTTACATCAGTATCACTAAGATTATCTGGAATAGGTCTTGTTTTATAAGGTTGATTACTACTTCCACCTCCCACTCTATCTTTTCCAAACCTTAGTGATTTAAGATCTGTTCTTAAATCAACTAGTCCCATAGTTTATTATTGAGGTAAATTATCTAAGTATTTAGATGGGGTTTGCCCATTTAAATCTAAATTTGAAGGTTGTGGTTTACCACTTAAAGAAGGACTACCATTAATAGAGTACGTATCATGTACTTTAGATTCTGCAAAATCTGGTGTAGATGGAGTGGCTCCATTTCCTAATGATAATGGTGTACCTTGTTGTGTTAATTTATTTAAAATGCTCATAATATATTGTTTTATTATAAATATTAGATTATGGTGAAATTTCGTAAGTGTTCATAGATATAGCAGTTCCCATTTTTTCTGCATCAAGTGATACTGTACCTTGGGTAGATGCTATTCTATTTAATAATGCATTAGTTTGGGCTTGTAGTTGTTCTAATTTTTGCATTGAAACAGAAGTTCCTCCTCCACTTGAAGCATTTGCTAACGTTCCTCCTCCACTTGAAGCATTTGCTAACGCCGCAGAGGCACCAGGTGCTGCTACAATATCATCATTTGGGGATAACTCAAACAATCCTCCTTCTTTTGTAGATATTTGTGTTTTACCATCTGCCGGAGAGTTTATGTCTGCTGCTTTACCCATAGTTGAATATGCCAGAGCCCCAATACCTACTGCGGCGGCGGCACCTAAAGCTGCTTTAAATGGGTTTGCAATTGCCCATATTACCGCTTGAGCTGCAAGTTGGGCTAATTTACTTTTACCAAACATTAACTCTTTTTTATCTAAAGAAAGAGCTATTAATTTTTTACTGTTTACAAGGGTTTGAATACCATTAAAGGTTTGATATCCTAATATTAAACTTCCCACTAATTCTACATTTTCGGCTAGTTTAGTTGTCAAATATGTTACACTTTCCATTACAGGCATTAATGTTTTACCCATCTCCATAAATGCCTCATTCATACTTTTTGCGGCTAAAGCTGCTTTTTCTTGTTCTGCAGCCTGGTCAAAAAGTTGTTGGAGTTTACCTTCTTCTTGCATTTTCATTGCTTCTTCTAACCCAAACTTTTCAATAGCACTATCTAGCTTCTTCTGTTCTTCTTTAGCTTGTTCTCCAGTTAATCCTTTTAATTGTTCTTGAGTAAATAAAGTTTGTGCTAATTCTTCTCTATTCATACCTACAGCACCTGCTAATGCTTCTTGTTGTAGTCTATTCATTTTAGCAAAATCTGCGGCACTTCCTGCTTGTTCCGCTATTTCTGATGCTACGGTAGCTAAGTCATTATTTAGGGCAGCTTGTCTTGCTTTTTCTAAATTAATGTTTTTACCTAGCATTAATTCTGCTTCTAATTCTTTTTCAATAGAAGATTCAAAATCAAGTAAGCTATTAGCTATTCCCTCTACTTTAGACATTTCCATACCTAAAGCTTTTGCTGTAGCAACAGCATTTGCTATAGCTTTTGGGTTTTTGCCTAATGATAAAGTTGTAGCTGCTGATACTTTTGAGATATCAGCCATTAATTGCTTTTCATTTAGTAGTACTCCTCTTTTTAGGGATGCGGATTTAGCTTGGGCTAAAAATTCACCCGTCATCTTTTCCATATCTTTACCAGTAGCAAAAGATAGCTTACCAATACCCATCATCTGTTCTTGGGTCATTCCTGCTAAATTTTCCATTTTAGAAAATGTAGCTAATGTTTTGGCACTTATAGAGGTAGAAGTCCCTAATTCGGCATTAATGGCCATTAAGGCATGCTTTTGACCATCATATGTGACACCAAGTTCATCAGAAGTTCTAGAAGCTTTAAGTAATTCTCCTGATAGTTTATTTGCTTCACCTAAACTTAGATTTAAGCCTTTAGCAATTTTACCAGCAGATTCATCTGCTTTCATCATGCCTTGGAATACCTTCCCAAGGATAGCTATAGGACCAAATGCTTTCATTAATTCACCTGCTCCTGCAGATAGTCCTTTAAGTCCAGCTTTAAATTTATCTAATCCGGTTAAAGAACTAGCTATACCATCTTTATTAATAGTAACCATTGAAGCAGCAGCTTCTTTAGAGGCTTCAGCTGCCTTATCAAAACCTTTAGTTAAATCTTTAACCCCAGGTATAGCACCGGCTATAGCTGATAATGATCCAAATAATTTTACTGATCCTAAATCTGCTAATTGTTTGGAAACTGCAACTTGAGATTCAAGAGCTTTCTTAGATTCTTTTTGGTTAATAATTTGGTTGGCGATGCCTTTTTGTAGATCCTTAGCAAGTTGAATTTGTTTTTCTGCTGCTGCAATTTCGTCTTTACTAAGAGAAGACTTAGTAGCGGCTAAATCCTGTTCTTGGGTTTTAATAGATTTATTTAATTGTTGATTTTCTCTCCTAAGGTCATTTAATCCTTTTGAAAAAGAAGCTTGGGTTTTTATTAAATTATTAGTATCTGTTAAAGCCTTATTAGTAGTTTTGGCTATATCTACTTGGAATTCTGCTTGTTTATTTAGAAGAGTTAAAGATTTTCTAACGGCATTTTTTAAATCTTTTTCTTGTGTTATTAACTTTAACCCTTCACGGATTTCATTATTGATATCTCGTGTAATTCTAAGATTTTCGCTTTGAGCTTCCCCTACTCTTTTAGTTTCTTCAGCTTGTTTTTTTATTTCGTCGGATCCAGCCATTTAAGGAGTATTTTATTATAAATATTAAAAAGAGCAACTATTTATAGCTGCTCTTTCCTTGGTATTGTTGAGATGCTTTAGCAAATTCAGGAACATTTACTTTTCCATCTGGGTTTACTAGGTTTGTTTTACCCTGTTCTTCAGGTGGTTTATTTACCTTAGCATAATGGTCTTTAATTTCTTTAAAAATATATTTTCTTAACCATATAGGTAAGTTATATACTGTTTCAAAATCATATCCACCATTACCATGGAATATTATTTGATGTAAATGATTAAATAAATTTAATCTATACTGTTGGCTATTATTCAGAGTCAGGCCAAAAAAAGTTTAATCCCAGAGGGACTTCTACCTCCTCTCCATTGTCTAAAATAACAGACATATCAACATCGGGTTGAATAGATTTTAAGTGTTCACGAAATGCTCTTGAATCCCTAGCTAACATATAATTATCAACAAACTCTCTAACATCTTTGCTTTCTGTTTCACCATTAACTGAAAGGATGATGTGTTTTAGTCTAGTGGTTAATTCAGGAACATTATCTTTTTGGATTTTTCTTAATCCTTTTAATTCAGCCTCTATTTTAGCTTCTTCATGTCCATCTAAAACCTTAAAAGTAATTAATGTATTACTATGAGGTAAAGTAAATGAAAATTCATTTTTACCATCTACTATATAAGATTCATCAAATGGTTTATTTTCTAATTCAGTTAAATCTATATCTACTTTTTCTGAATTATAAGTAAAACTATAGTTTTTACCATACCCTAAAATACGAGTAGCAATTAAAATTGCATTTTTATCACCAATAAGTAAATCTTTTAATTTAATATCCTTATTAATAATAACAGATTCTAATAGTTTATCTAACACAGTGCCTTTTTGTATATAAGCTTGGTTAGATAAAATATCTTCTTCCTTAGCGGTCATATATTTTATTTCTATTTTACCACTTTTTAGAGGGTGCCCATCAGGATATAATAATCCTTTAGAGGGTAATTCTACTTCTTCAGTTGGGAATTTAAATTCGGCCATAATCTTTATTTAATTAAAACGTTTTTATCGTTGATACATATTAATATAAAAAAAGCTTGGCACGAAGCCAAGCAATTTTTTGAAATATATAAGGGGGAGTTGTATTAGAAGTTTAATATACAGTAATCGGGTTGTACTGTCATTGTAATTTCTTGAGCAGCATCTGCATTATCCCATCCGTAATCTCCAAATGAAGCATCTGTGATTAATGCTCCTTTAATAATCCACTCAGATACTATATCTCCTACAGGACCTAATACATTAAATGTTAAATCTTTTTTATAGAAATCACTATACCCATCACGGCCAGTTACTGATTCATGGTGTAAACGTACCCATTCCATTACTGATTGTGCACCTGAAGGTGTAATTGGATCAAATAACGTAAATTGGACTGTGTTCCAAGTTGTTTTACCTTTCACAAAACGTTGAACGTTAATATGATTTAATTGAACTGTTCCTTGCGTTAATGATACAGCCCCAACACCTTTTACTGTGTACGATGGAATACCATCAATGTACATAATAAACCTATTTTGTTGTTTTGGCTCAAATGCTGTAAAAAATATTTCGTTTGGATCTAATACTGCCATTTTATTTTATGTTTTATTATAAATATTCTAATTTTTAATTTTTATGCTGGAAATGTTGCTCCTGTTGGTAATACATTAAAGTCTAGCATAATAAATTCTGCTGTTTTAGTTGGTTGTAAATAAATTTGACCTACTAATTGGTTTCTATCAATTACATCTGGTGTATTGTTGGTATCATCCATTACTACTTTAAAAGCATATAATCCTTGTCTTTGTTGTACTGACTCTAGATATGGGTTAACTTGTGTTAAGAAGTTATTTCTAGTAGCAATTGTATTTTGTTCAAATACTAAATTATCAGCAACTTGACTAATAAAGCTTTTAAGAGAAATTAACAATCTACGAACGTTTACACGATCTAAGGCTGTTGATCTTTTCTGTAATGTTTTCTGACCAAATACTACAACTCCACTTTGTGGGAATGTTGCAATTGGATTAACATTTGCTTCATATAAAGTATCTCTGTTTCCAGAAGTTAATTTTCTTTCCGCTTTAACTACTTGACCTAATCCTCCTCTAGTTAAACCTGCAGGTGCGAACCATGGGTCACTTGAAGCATCTGTATAAGCAAATACTCCTGGGATTAATGTTGAAGCTGGTACCCAAATTGTTCTTGCTGTATCAGGATCAATCATTTGTAACCATGGCCAATATGTAGTTGCATATGAACTATCAAATCCACTTACGGCATTTGTTACTTGTCCAATAGTTGAGTTATATCCTCTTAAATCTACTACAGCTATACAGTCTTGACGTGCTTCTGCGGTAGAAACAAGTAGATTAACTTGTGAAGCGTGATTAGCATGGATTAGTCCGGGTGCTGTAAGAACATTGTAATTATAGTCGTCTTTATTGCTTAGTAAATTGATTGATGAAGTATAATCATTTGCACTAACACCTTGAATATTACTATTACTAATATTTTCATTAAATTTAGCAGGACCACCTTCAAATAAATCACCTGTACCACTTCCAAATGAACCAGATCCTACTAGAGGTAAACTAGCTGTATATTGAGTTTTTGCGTTTCCTGAATTATCGAAATAATTTGGAGTTGTTGCTGTTACAGAAGATACATAAACATAACGGCTTTTATTTTCATAAGTACCGTTAGATTTTAGATAATAATCAGTACCATCTTGTTCTACTGTATGGTAAGTATTACCTATAACTGATTCAATGTAATTAGAAGCTAAAGGATCTAATGATACATTATTAAATGTTTCTAAAACAGATTTTTGATTGTTTGTATCATCACCTCTACGAACAGCTAAACTAAATATACCTGAAGATGTATTACGTGATGTAATTTCCCATCTAACATTATCTCTTGAGCCATTAGCTAAAGCACCTCCCGTTAGTTCTGAGCCTTCATTGTTCATAATAGTACCTTCAGAAATGGTAGAAAGTACAAATGGAACATCGTTTACAATATTACTTGCTACTAATGGCGAAGTAATTAGATCAGCAGTAGAAGTTCCAATATTAGCAGCAGCTATCGTTAATGTATCGTCTATGGCATATCCACTACCTGCGGCTGTTACCGTAATAGAATCTACTTCTGCTAATAAATCGCCTGCTGCTAACACAATTGTTGCAGCTGATGACCCAGCACCTAGTGCTTCGGCTGCTATAGTTAACGAATCTGAGGCTTCATACCCTAATCCAGCAGTTGTAACTGTTATACTTGAAATTGTATTTGAACTTACTACAACTGTTGCTATTGCACCTGTTCCTGAGCCACCTGTTAATGATACACCAGTGTATGTTTCGTCTACACCATCTGTTGGATTAACTGTGATTGAAGTTAATAAAGCGTCAGCAGTTGTTAATATTTTTCCGTTAGAAACACTAGTTACTACGGTTGCAGTAGCTCCGCTACCACCTCCACTAGTTGTTGTTGCGACATCAGTAAAAGTACCAGCAGTACCTCCACTACCACCACTACCTAATGATAATGTTCCTAAAGCTAATACTCCGGTTTCTACACCGTTATATAATGCTTTAGAAGTAGCACTTCCAAATGAACCAGATACTACTCTAGTTACTAATAATGAATTACCACCTTGTCTAAAATAGTTATTAGCTGCTATTTGATTTAAGTATGAGTATTGTTGAGATCCACTAGTTACAGATCCTCCAAAAATAGCCAAGTATTCACTATATGAAGTAACTAATGTAGGAACTTCAACAGGTCCTTTAATTGAAGGGCCAATAATTGCTGCCCCAACTTCTCTTGGTCCTTGTGTAATTTGAGATTGATCATTCTCTCTTGCTAATACTCCGGGAGATATTAATGTTTCTGCCATTGTTGTATATTAATTAATATTATATTTTGTTATAAATATTAGAAACTGTTTCAAAAATTTATTCTGATATAGTAAATTCCCCAGTTTCTAAATTGATGTTTCCATCTCCATATTTTTCTTGGAGCTCTTTTCCGATTTTGTCATTCTCTGATTGGATCTCCTGGATTTGATTAAATACAGAAGCTTTTTGTGCTTCTATTTGTCCTAAAGTAAATATTAATTGATTTCCTTTAGTTTGCAACTCTTTTAGAGTTTGTAACTCTTTTTCTGATAACTTGATTTTACTCATTTTTTATAATTTTATATTTGTATAGTTATAAATATGTTTTTTTTTCTAAAAATCATCTAATTCTACCATCACTGTTGGGGTTTTGGGTATCTATAGAATTATTAACGTTATCCATATTAGATACAGTTTCAGATGTGATAGTGATTTTAGATTTTGTATTGAATTTTTTTATTGAATTTAAATCTTTTTGTATTATATTAGGTATGATATACCCTCTTAAATCGATATTAAATGTACCTTTTACTAATCTATCTTTTCCAGTTGTTAATTCTGTAGCTGTTGTAAAGCTATCAACACGTGCCTTGAATTTAAACCTTTCAGGATTACCCCAATATGAATCAGAAGCATATTCTACGGCTTCAATTACTTTATTTAATTGTTCCATATAATATGTTTGTATAATACAACTATATTGTAAAGTTACAAAGTCAGGGACAGCAACTGCTTGGAATTGTTTTACTGGTTTTCTATTGTTTAGTAAATTGAAATTAGAATAAGCATTTTTTGGATTAAATCCTTTCCCAAAAGTACCATATAAATGGGGCATATTGGAGTCTAATTTATTATATGTACTTCTATCTTTAGTAATTGTATCTCTTTTAATTACTATAATAGGTAACATTACAGCACCTCCTTTATCTCTATAATATCCATCTCTTTGGAATGATTTCCATCTTTCAGGAGAACCATATATTACAGGTACTGTTCTTCTTTCACCATTTTGATAAACAAAGGGTTTGATGACATTATTAAAATAATAAAATACTGCTTCATCTAAATCTTCTATTCCTATAGAAAATTCTTTAGATGTATCTCCTTTAGAACTTATTTTAGTTGATCTATTAAAATCAATACCCGTTTGTTTTTTATTAGGGTTAGAAATAGTATTAGGATTTCCCCTTTCATCATCAAAAGGAGTTTGTTGAGAAATACTAATTTCTTTTTGTTTTTTAGGGTAAGGTTTAAAATTAGCCATTAAAATCTTTCTTTATAAGGTGATATAGCTACTTTGTCAGCAGGAATATAATACGTTTCACAAATAACAGACAAACTAGTTCCAAATTCTTCTAAATTTGGGTTAATTGGGTTTGGTGTACCATCTGAGTTATTATTAGGATAGTCTGGGTTTTTGCCTAGAAAGTATTGATTTGAAATTGTACTTTGTAGTCCATAATATTTACCTTGGTATAATATAATATCTCCTACTTCAGGCACCACATTAGCATCTACTAAGTCATCTCTTAGAAATGAAAACCTAATATTTTGATTAAATTCTATACCTAAATCATCTTCGGGATAGTTTTCAGGTTGTCTTAATATTAAAACATTAAATAAAAAGGGACCGTCATAGTATTTTTCTCCAGCGGCTTCCCCATATAAATTAACTATAGTTTCTTCTAATTTATATTTATAGATAGCTGCTTGTTGGGTAATTATATTACCCATCAATTCCCTATTTAATTTTCTAACTAGAGATACATCCCTTTGTCGGCCAAACATTGCCATATTATCCTATATAAATTGTATACGGAACTTGTTTCAATTCCGTCTGTTTAAATTCTGCTTCTTGTGCTCTTCTTTCTAATAACGATTTACGAGAAGTATCATCAAAATATGTTCTTAATCTTTCTATTAATGCTGTTTTTTCTGTTGTTGCCGCTGTAATAAGATCGCTTTGGTTTAAAGTAACTTGGGCATCTGGAATTGGGATATTACTATATTTTCCTCTTACATACCCTAACATTTCCTTTGATAATGCTAAAGCATATTCAAATATCCATTGGCGTCCTACTGAGTTAATACTAGTATAAGTAGGGTTTGTATAGGGGGAATTGGAAACATTTGTTACATTACCAGGGGTATTGGAAACACTTTCACTTATTCTTTCATCCCTTTTAATATATTCAAACCAAAAATTACCACTTGCACTTACAGGAATTGGAAATATTCTTAATTTATTGTTTTTTAACTCAAAACTGTAATTAGATCTACGAATCTGGTCATTTAATTCAATTGCCTGGATTGCTTGTAAATCAAAGTTTAGGGGCATCATTAAAAAGTTAATAGCAGGACTCATACCACCAAAACCAAAACTATCAAACATATTTTGAGAACCAAATCCGGTTCCTACATATGGATCATAATACCTTGTAATAGCAGGAGATGATTCATAAAATACTCTTTTAATTTCAATACTTCCTGTAATACCTTCGTCTACAGCCCACTGCTTTAAATCATAATCTTGTAAACTTGCAGTTAGTGGGAATGAACCTGTATAGTAAGGTACGTTTCCACCTGTTCCTGCTTCAGCCCCATACATTTCTGTTAATTTAACAATGGGTTCAAAACTAGGGGTTATTATACTAGTGTTTAAATTACTACCAGTTGATAATCCTTCTAAAGATAATTGATTATCTCTGATAGCATAGGCATATAATTCATTACCATATACAGTTACTGCTTCTTCAAAAGCAGTAAAAAAACTCATATCTTGTAATTCTACGTCAGTTAATGGATAACCTAGGCGTTGAGCACAAAATTTAGCTACTTTTACAGCATCAGTTTGGAATTCTGTGTCATTATCGTAAAAACCAAAAGGTGTTAAACCTGTGGCCCAACTTGGATTACCATCGTATATGGGAATGTTTGCCATATTTATATTTTATTTATAAATATTAAATTATTTTTTATTATTATAAATATAGGAACCTGATGTTGTTATTGTTATTCCTTTTTCTATTGCTTCTTGGTAATATTGTATTAGATCTTCTACAATAGAGTCTCTATGATTAGTATTTAAAGTAATAGCCTCTAAATTCTTTATTTTTCTTGCGGCGGTATATAGAAATCTAAATCCAGATTCTGATTTTTTCTTTAAATCTGTTTGGTGTGAGTCACCACATATCATCATTTTACTTCTTAAACCTATACGTGAAGTGATCATTTCCATTTGTTCATGAGTTACATTTTGTGCTTCATCAACAATAATCATTGAATCCAAAAATGTTCTACCTCTCATAAATGATACAGGTACAATTTCTATTTTACCATCTTCGATAAGTTTTTCAATTTTAACTTTATCATATAATTGAAAGAAATTTTGATAAATAGGTTGAACCCAAGGGTCCATTTTCTCTCTTAAATCTCCAGGTAAAAACCCTATTTCTTCCTTTGATACTGTAGGTCTGGTGATTATTATTTTATCATATTGTCTTCTTAATAGACCATCTAATGCTACGTTACATGCTAAAAGTGTTTTTCCACTTCCAGCTCCACCGGCTAATAAGGTAATTGTATTTTCAAGTATAACTGCTTTCGCTTCTTTTTGTTCTTCATTAAGTTGGAGTTTGAACTTAATTGGGTTTTTAGGAATTCTCTTCGTACGATAAACATCGTCCGTGTGTGGTTTACTTGCCATAAATTCTCGAAATTAGTGATTATGTGATTAGTGAATATAACCGTTGAAAATACGTTAAAAAACCGTATAGTTTTAATATAGCTATATAAGGAGATAAATATAGTTTTAATATAACGCATTTTATTATACATATGAAAAGGATAAAAAAACCCGGCCTAAGCCGGGTTAATTTATTAATAAGGATTTAAATCTCTAATTATAGAGTGTTTAAACCATTAACTTGGATTTTACCATAGAATTCTGGGCGAACCATTTTCTTAGCATATCTAGTTAACAATCCTTTTCTTGGTGTGAAAGTATCTGGATCGTATACTAATGGAGTCATAATTAATGGAATATAAGGAGCAAATACAGCACCGCTTTCCAAGAACTGAGTTCCTCTAAATCCTAATAGGATTTGATTTTCAGTCATGTAAGGGTTTTTGTATACCTTAATTTTTCCACCACCTAAAGCACCTACTTTCTGTACTCCGAAAGCATAGTTACCTTTATCTACTTGACCATCTACGTCTCCTGCAAATCCAGGAATTGATTCGATGATTGTAGATACTGCTGGAGATAATACCATAAAGTTAGCACCACCTCTAAGAGTTTTCTGGTGAATAACGTTAGATAATTTCTGGATTTTAGTTCCTAAAGTTTGGAACCATTGTCCCTGGCTATTATAGAAATTTAAATCAGAAACTGTTCCGTCTCCAGTTCCAGTGATTGATCTATTGTTTACAGCAGACCATACTTCAGTTCCTGCAGAAGCATTTTCCATTAACATATCTAAGATCTCTAAATCAATTTCTAATGAAATGTATTCAGATAAGATAGATGTTAATTCAGCTTCAGCATCTAAAGCGTGGTATGCATTTAAATCTTGTGCGAACTCAGGAGTCCATACAGCTTTCAATTTTCTAGTTTTAGCAACGATTGCAGATGATTTCATCTGTACATTGATTTCTGGAATTGCGATAGTTGGGCTGTTGTTAGCATTTAATGCACCATTACCATCTTCGAAATCACCTCTAAACTGGTCAGTTGGTTGTTTTTGGAAAGTAATATCATATGCACCTGTAGCACCTACGTTTGTAGCATCTGCTTTATCTATAATAAAAGATACCTCAGTACCACTAACTGTAGTAAATGCTGGTTTGTTATCTGCTGCAGCAAGATTAGCACCTGTGATAACAAATCCTCTTGCTCCCTCTAAATCAGCTGCTTTACCAGCTAAATCTATAGTAACTTTACGTAAACCATCAGCAGCCATTGAAGCAGAAAGATCTGAGTCAAAATTTACATCTGACCAAGAACCTGTTGCTTGTACAGCAGCGTCTATAGTAGAAGATGTGTTGTTGATTGAGTATCCGAAACGACCTGCACCATAAAGACCACCTTCAGTTCCGTTTGAAGCGAATGATGATGTGTTTCCGTATAATGATTTGTTTGCACTAAATGGAGCTTTGTCAGTTCCATATTGGAAATCTAGGAAAAATACTAGACCTGAAGGTAAGTTCATTGGTTGAACTGATACGAATTCTTGAGCTGCGATCTGTCCAAATACTTTACGTACTAATGGAAGAGCTACACCTGCCCATTGCTCACCTACACCTGCAGTAAATGTACCTGCTGAAGCAGCACCACCACCTGATTGAGAGCTTTCTACTACTAATTGTTTAGCTTGGTTTTCAAGGATCATTCCCATGTTGCTTTTAGTAGCACCATTTAATCCTTCTAGCAAGCCTGTTTTTTCCCATTTTGACGCTAAGCGTGCAGCATCACTCTGTACTGAGTGGTATGGGTTTGCACTTTCTAATAAAGTTTGTAAACTCATGATTTTAAGTTTTTTAGTTTTTAATTTTAATATTATTTAATAATTCCAGCTAATTTTTGCATACGTGCAAATGCAGCGTTTTCAACAATTGGCTGTTTTGCTTTAGGAGCTATTCCTGCAGCTTTTGAAGCACTACCTTTTACTTCATTAATTGATGGTTTTGTCATTTTAGATGATATACCTTCGTTTAATGTTTCAAAAATAACTTTTGCTTCTTTTACTGTTTCGGCTTTATCAAAAGCTTTCAACACTTTAACTTTCTTATCTTCTGATAAGTTTTTAGCTTTGAAGATTTTGTTAGTATAAAGTAATTTAGCATTTAGTAAATTAACTTCGTTAAGTTCCTTTTTAAGTTCCTCAACTTCAGCTAATGCATTTTTGATTTCTTCTTCTTGAACGGTAGTTTGACCTACTTTTCTTGGAGCTGAATCTAATGAAGCACCATCTTTAAGTTTTTTACTTACTGCATCATCTTCCATGATTTCTTCTTCATCTTCCACTTCGATATCCATATCATCTTCCATGTCAGCATCAGCTTCCATTTCGTCTTCCATTTCTTCTCCAGCTTCTAATTCACCAGTGTCTACCATGTCTTTAATTACATCCTCGATAAAAGATTTAAGATCGTCTTCAGTCATATCTTCTAAATCAATTTCTTCTTCTTCCATTTCACCTTCAGCTTCTTCGTCTTCGCCTTCTTCAGCGTCGTCTTCTTCTTCTTCAGTTACTTCTTCAGATTCTTCAATTTCTTCAGATTCTTTAACTTCGTCCTTATCTTCACCTTCTTCGAGTTCTGCAAGTAACTCGTCAAGATTGATTTCTTCTTCATCAATCTCTTCTTTCATTTCTTCTTCTTCTTTTTCTCCTTTTTCTGGTCTAGACATTTCTTCTATTTCTTTAGAAACTTCTTCTTTCGTTACATCGTCTTCTTCATACTTATCGTATCCTTCGTCGATGTCTTCGTTGTCCATTTCTTCCAATTTAGCAGAAAGCATAGATTTCAAATGAGGAGTAAATGCTTCTTCTAAAGCAGATTTAGCGTTTGCTATTGCGGTTTCTTTAACCGATTTAGCGTCAGCAATTGCTTCTTTAAGCAAATCTCTGTTGTTTGACATAATCGCAAAATTTAAATTTGTGAAATACGGTTATTAAGAACCGTAATAGGGAATAATTTGTTTATCGATACCATATAAGGGATGGTATATTATGGTTATACGTATATGAATATTTCTAAAGAATATAAAAGCCCTCAAAAAGAGGGCTTAGGTCCAGGGATACTATCCAGGGAGGGGCAATCGGCCTTCGGTAGCGTCCGAAGAAAATATTTTTAAGCTATAGAACATGACCCTTTTGAACAAAGGATTTCATGTACAATATTATTTATGTTTGTATAATCGTAAGTAATAGTTTGTTTACCTTCATTTAAGGTATGCATATAAGAACCTGGATTAGAAGGTGTAGAAACAAAATCCCAACATAATAATTCGAAGTCATCTTGTACTTCCATTACATTACCATTTTGCTCTAACGAACCCATACCACGAGATGAAACACCTACTGTTACACCTGCTTTAATTAGTTCTTTAAGTATGTTGCCTGAAGGAGTAGGTAAAACTTCTATTTTACCCATTACATTATCTCCATCCCACCAATAGTCTGAAATTAAATGGGATACGTTTTGTAAGTTTATGACTGATGATTCAGGGTGGTCTAGTTCGCCCATTGAACGTCTTTCTTTAATAAGCTCACCATATTTTTCCATCTCTCTATTCCATAGATCTTTGGAATAGTATCTACCATTACCATTTTTAACTTCAGCAGTAGCTAAAATTCCTTCTACCATTAAATTACCCGTCTCCTTATTAACATTTTCTGTTAATTGGAGGGGGTTAACCTTAAAGGTATTTGTTTCTATTAATAGTTTTTTGCTCATGTTATTCATCTTCTATTAAAGAAAGATCTACTATTTTACCATTTTTAATTTTATAATCTTTATCAGCACCACCTGCTAAATCTGCAAATCTTACAAGCTTAGCTCCAGGACCACCATTTTCACTATCATCTTCAATTGATTTAGGTCTTAAAGAATTCTTTATTTGGTCTTCTTTAGGTGCTCCTGGTTTTGTTGTTACTAGAATATCATTGTTGATTTTTCCATTTTTCATTAAATCTTTTAAATCAACAGACTCAAACATTTCTACTGTTTCATCTACAACTTCAGTTTTAGTATAGGATTTACCACACATTTTTTCATACATTTTTTCCATCTTAGCTTTTCTTTTTTCTAAAAGCTTGATTTCTCTTTGCATTCCTTTAATGGCTTGTTTATCTACTAATTCTGCTAGATTTTCATCTTCAGATACCATAGATAGTCGTTGTGTTTTAGCTTCAATCATTTCATCGATAGTATCAATTTTAGCTTCTAAAGCTACAACTTGACCTTGTTTATCGATTTCAGCTAATTTTGAATCTACTGTTTCTTTTTTAGGTTTTTTACCTTCAGTTAAAGCTTCTTTAACCATTTCTTTAAACTTATCTGAATATCCTGATGCTTTATGAGCTCCGGATACTTCTTCTTGTTTTTGTTCTTGATATCCTAATCCTTCAACCCCAAATGCAGCATTTTTCATATAGTACTGTCCGTCTTTCTCTAAGTTTTTAGATACTATTTTACGGATTTCATCTAATGTTTTGTCTGGGTTTTGTTTAGCTTCAAAATAAATACCATTAAGTACTTCTTGACCAATTTGGTTGTCTAAATTTTTCTTATCTTTAGCATCGAAACCATGAGCATTAACTTCATCTACTTCTTTAGTTGTTTTTTTCTCTACAACTTTAGCTTCTTCAGCTAAGAATTCTGCAAATTTAATTTCGTATGATGTTTTAGGAGTTGCTTCCATAGTAGTAATTGGTTGGAGATCAATGTAGTTTTCACTAATAACCCCCCTAGTTTTTAATATTTTTGATGCTTCATCAAATCCCATTGGGTTTGTTAACATACTAGGAAATAGTTTTTTAGCTTCAGCAAGGAAAATTTGTTTTGATCCTTTTCCTTCTTTAATTTGGTTGTATTGTTCTTGTATGGTTTTCATTATTCTCCTTTTAGTAATATTTCTATATCGTTAATATAATCGCCAATTAAATCTGTTGGTTTTACAACAGCAAAAGTATCGGGTTGTTCTCTGTATACTTTAATTGTTTCAATTTTACCTTGACGCAATAATTTTTTTATGTTTTCTAAACGAGCTTCTAAAGCATCAAACGCCATGATTCTTTCTTCATGAAATTTTTGTACTTTATCTTCTTGTTCTGCCAATTTATAATTATACATATTAAAAGTTTTTTACCTCTAAACTACTACCTTTTTGAACATAATTTCCCTTTTTATCTTTAGGTACTAATTTATATCCAAACTTTTTAACATATACATTATCTTTTACTCCATCTTTACCTGATTTTTTAAAGGCAAATGGAGTATTATATGCAGCTACATCTCCTGAGGTAGATATTTCATCTATTTCTTCTTCATTTACTACCTTTTTATACTCATTTGGATAGTTTTTTCTAATATGGGTTCTATATTGATTGAATAGTTTATTTACACTATTTGATAAGTCATCAATTGTTTGATCATCTGCTTTTTGAGCTAATTTTTTTAAAGACTGTCTTAGTTCTTGGAATTCTTTAAATGTAGTATCAAAAGCAGGAACATATTCTACCTTCCAAGATACTGATCCTGTTTCAGGGTCAACATCTCTTACAGTGGTTTTTACACCCCTTTTAGTTTCAACGTCTCCTACATTAAAAGGTTCTTCTTTAAGTTTATATTTGAACGCCATTTGCTATTTTAATTTCTTTTACTAATTCATAATATTGTAGCAAGTCAACTAAATTATCATTATTAACTTTAG
>Ga0209534_10001689_pt1 | contig 22839 bp, 19 predicted proteins | sample COG_07_FD_184751 | JGI IMG/M metagenome (GOLD analysis project Ga0209534, IMG submission 184751) | Pelagic Microbial community sample from North Sea - COGITO 998_met_07 (SPAdes) (version 2) | ecosystem: Environmental > Aquatic > Marine > Neritic zone/Coastal water | place: Helgoland, sampling...
GGGGAAGCTCTAGTAAAGAAGCTTAGCATCGTATAATGGCGATTATAGTCGCTCTATGAGATGGTAGCGACACAATTAGGGGTAGCAATAAAGTGTTTTAATTGCGAATCCTAGTTAGAAACTATAAATTAATTTCGAGCTGATTCTACTAAATCCTCCCTAAAATAGTTCGACTTCACTCCCTTCTGCTCCACGGCATTATTCCAAAGAATAATTTATTATTTTTGGGAATAATTTTTAATTTAAAAAAATAAAAATGAAGTTTTTATCTTTAAAAGTATTATTGATTTTATCAATTTGCAGCGGTGCTTTTGCACAAAATTTACAAAAAAAAACCAGACCTGCTGATTTTGAACACTTATCAGCACCCGATTCATTGGGTATCAGACACAAACTTGTAATGCCAAATACAACGAATCGGTTAAATTTAAATACCCATACCCTTCCATATCCTATTATTTTCATCCATGGCCTAAATTCAAACTCAAATATTTGGGCTCCATTTGAAGATGATGAAAATGAATCTAATAATGGTGATTTAAATGAATCTGGTGATGCAGATAGTTCAGATTTAATTTATAATTTCCTCACCGAAATTGGTTTATCATATGGAGGAAGATTTGACTTTAATTTAAATGATGATAATGATAATACTACTTCAAATACGCTGATTTGGCCAACCCCAGATGCAGATATTGCAGAGTGGTACACAACGCTTATTGATGGTGATTTTTATTTTTTAAATTTTGCTGTAGGAAGTAATGGGATTTACAATCCGGAAGTTGGATCTATAACCACCGAACAATCCACTTATTATAATTTAAGTAATCAGGCTTCAATAGCAAAACAAGGAGTTGCCTTAGGTAGGACTATTGAGCAAGTGATGAATCTTACAAGTAAAGATAAAGTTATTTTATTTGGACATAGTATGGGAGGTTTGTGTGCAAGGGAGTATCTACAAAACTCTTCAAACTGGCAAACAGACGGAAATCATCATGTAGCTAAACTTATTACAACAGGGACACCACATGGAGGATTTGCCGGAAGTGATATAATTACAAATATTATAGGAGGATCTATAGAAGGAGTGGACATTAATTCAGAAGCCTACAGAGATTTGAAAAAAGAATATACAAATGACAATCAAGGTGCCTATTTGTTCGGTGGAGTTGAAAATACGTTTTACATTGGAGACGAAGGATATTACAACAACGACATTAATTGCAATGGTGTTAACAATGACAATGGTAATATCCAAGGATTAAATAACAAATATTTAGATGTTGAAAATGTTGACTTTGCCTATATTATTGGAGATTGTTTTTGGTGTCCAGGCTTTCAAAGGGGTGATGGTGTTGTAAGATTTGATAATGCAAATTTAGAGAACTTTTACTCTGAGTTACCAAAACCAAGGAACAAGTTCATTTATGATGGTAATTCCCCCACTGAAACTCATACACGTTTACCAAAAATAATTGATAAAAATATGCAGGGTTTGGACGAACCAAACGAATTTAATTTGAGCTATGAAATTAATATAAATAACAGCTACATGGGATTTTCATCTTTACAACCGGTGGATGGAAATACTTTTGACTATGATCATTACAAATTTACAATAACGGAAAATGGTACTTTCGAGTTTGAAATTTTCAACAATAGACCTGGAGTTTTATTTTGTAAAATTTATGACAATGATTATAATATTAGATTAAATTTGACGGTTGAAGAGTACAATTATGATTTAAGTCAAGTTTCATTTGAAAGTGGTCAATACTTCATTGAATTTTTAAGTGTACCATATGAGAACAGTTTTAATTATCCATACAATTTCGCAATTAATACGACTTTGTCTCTTGACAACTACTTCAATGAAACTGAGATATCAGTATTTCCAAACCCAACAAATTCAATGATAAATATAAATTCTAAAATTAAATTTAGACAAGCTGAGATATACAATGTGCTAGGTCAGAAAATATTTGTTACAGAATTAGACTTGGATCAAATAATAGATTTAAGTGAATTGAGTGCAGGCTTTTACCATTTAGTATTAAAAAATAGTAAAGAAATAAAAAGTTTAAAGATTTTAAAAGAATAAAAAACTATTACTATAAATATTAAATTCTACTAAATCCACATCAAAATAGTTCGATTTCAGTCTCTTTGGCTCCACGGCATTATTCCCTAAAATAAATTTTATTTTAGGGAATATTTTTTCATTAAATTAATTGAAAATTAGGTAAATGATACGATATCTTAAAAATCTAATATTAAATAAAATTATACAAGTCGTAGCTCGAATGACTTTTAATTCGAATAAAATTCCACTAGATTTGTAAGAATAAACATTATGGATATAAAGACAATTGTCTTTATCCATACGTTGGCGGTAATTTTATTAAACCTTAGATGATTACAATAGTCTAAGAAGTAATTTTTAAAAAGGAATTTATGATGAGTAAGATTTTTGCAAGTTTACTAATGGTGGTGTTTTTGATTTCATGTTACAAAGATGATGAAATTAGAAACCAAGAACCAAATAATCCATTAACTGAAAGCTTAGTGGAATTAGGAGTCAAATATGGTTCAGAAGACAGGCAGTTTTTGGATTTGTATAAAGCTGAATCTGATTGTCCAACACCGATTTATTTCGATGCACATGGAAATAATGGAAATACTTCAATTCCGGATTCACTAGTAGAGGATTTACATGCTCAAGGTATTACAATAATTGCTTGGGAATCGCTAACAGTTGTAAGTACAACTGAAGAAACCTTAACAGGTTGGAGCGATGCAGAACTTATGTTTCAATGGGTTATTGATAATGCAGAAACTTATAACTTGGATACATCCAACATAATTATAGGTGGTTCATCTCGAGGTAGTATTATCAGTTGGATATATGGACACAGACCTAATACTAATATTAAAGGACTTTACATGTACAATGCATTACCCAATCCAGCTTGGGCATCACCAAGTTCGTGGCTACCAACTGATAATGTAACTATAGAATCGCCACCAATTTATTTTGTATATAACAGAGAACCTGGTTCATCTTCTGACCCTATTGATCCAAATTTTCACGACCCAAATAATGGAATAATCATTGTAAATAAATATCAAGATTTAGGCATTGGAGATAAGGCTACCCTTGTCCATAGTATAGGACAAACCAATAATGATGACAAGTATCAATTTCTTGTTGATTTTGCTTTATCAGTAATTGAAACTTGTCAGTGAAGAATGGGATAAAAATAACTAACGCCAACAAGTTGTAAAAACAATAGATGAAATTGAAGAGCTAACATGTATAGATTTTTTTTGTAATTTAGAGGATTATATTGAAGATGAGTTAGAATCTTCAGTAAATATTAATAGTTGGACTTTTTAAAAAATAATATTGAATGTAAAAAGATTACCAAGTTTCTCGACAATGAAAACGGAGCACAAAACAACTTAAATTTAAAAAAATGGAATATTATTACTCAAAAAATGGAAATGACAAGAATGGCCCTTTTAGTTTTGATGAATTAAAACAAAAAAATATAACCCCAAAAACTTTAATATGGCATGAGGAGCTTGATAACTGGAAAATGGCTGGGCAATTACCCGAATTAAAGAATCATATTGAAAAAGCTAGTATAACTTTAAAAAATAAAAAATCTATTCGGGGAAAAATTAATCTTGATAAAAAACCAGAAACCAATAACATAGACTCCTTGGTTGTTAATGAAAAACAAAAAATGTTTTCTAATTCATTTTCTTTTAATGGAAGAATTAGAAGGCTTGAATATGGATTAACCTTAATTATAATGTACATAGTTATTCTAGTTATAGCAGGAATGGCTCAAGCTGCAGAATTTCTTGGATTACTTTTATTACCAGTGTATTGGGTCGTTTTAGCTCAGGGTACCAAAAGATGTCATGACATCGGAAACAGTGGCTGGTATCAGTTAATTCCTTTATATGGTTTAATTATGATTTTTGCAAAGGGAGATGATGGAATAAATAAATACGGCCCTAATCCAAAAATGTAACTAATGAAAAAATTAATCAATTTACTAATTATTCCATTTATAGCTGGCTGTATTGAATCACCATCAAATAAAAATCTAGAAAACAAAACAAATCAACAAACTGAAATTGTTGAAGAAAATCTTGAAATTGACAAAAAAGATAAAGCTGACAAGGAGAAAGAAGAAAGCAGAGAATTTAAACCTAATTGGTCTAATCCTTTTATGAGCCCGTATGGAAAACCTATCATAAATATAATAAGAGCATATTTCATGGTAGGAGAATTTCAAATAGTAAAGAAATTTATTGTTAACTCAGATTGCTTTGATGATACTGAATTTGATTATCTGTTAAGAAATTGCTCCTGGGGATATGAAATTGATGCTACCAATATCAAATGGCAAAACGATAGCACATTTTTAATGACTGCCAAAACAAATAAAAATCAAAACATTGGCATGGAGCAATACTTGGGTAAGATTGTAAATGATACCGCAAAAATATTTTTATTTACCCAAAATAAGGAGAACCCTTTTGTGTTTTACAATAAAAATCCACCTGCGGAAATTCAATGTCAGATAGAATCACTAGCTAAAACAATTAATTTTGAGTATGATAGTACTATCCTTACTGTTGATTCCAAAATAAATTTAAAGACACTCCACAAATTAGTTTCAAAGTATTCAAATTTAAAATTTTCAATTAATGGTCACACAAGTAGTGAGGGATCAGACAAGCACAATATGAAATTAAGCCTTGATAGAGCAAAAGCAGTTCGATTGTTCCTTATCAATCTTGGTATAAACAAATCAAACCTTAAAACAAATGGCTTTGGGTCAACAACTCCCATATATCCAGATTCAAATATTGAGTTAAGATCAAAAAACAGAAGAGTTGAAATAATTATTTCGAATCAATGATTAAGCATATTTCTCTAGATTTCTGGAACACCTTAATGGTTTCCAATAAAATATTTTCAAAACATAGGTTAGATTTTTTTAAAAAAGAATTCTTCCAAAACATTTCAATTGAAGAATTAAGTATTCAAATTGAAACTATTGGAGATGAGTCTGACCTAATTAATATGAAAGAGGGAATTAGCATCCCAAGTGAGGTAATGTACCAAAGACTGTTTTCAAAATTTGATTTAGAAATTACCATTACACAAGCAGAAAAAATATATAATGACTTGGAGGTTTTGTTTTTGGACAATCCTCCAATCTCAATATATGATTTAGACGAATTGAAAAGATCTTTAAAAACCCTCAGAAATAGTGGGTATACAACTAATATAAGTAGCAATACTGCTTACATAAAAGGAAGAACATTAAAAAAAATATTTAACGATTATGATTTGTTAGATTATTTTGATTTTTTAATTTTTTCAGATGAAATTAATAGTTCAAAACCTTCTTCTAACTTTTTTAAAGAATTAGAAAGAAAATGCAAAAATTTAAATATTTCAAAAAACAGTATTTTACATCTTGGAGATAGTTTTGAAGCTGATGTAAAAGGTGCAGAAGCTTTCAAAATAAAAAGCAAATTAATTAATATTGATGAAAAAAAATTAATCCAATTATTAATAAGTTTAGAAAATTAAATGAACAAAATAAGCACATTAGCAACACATTATATTTCTGAAGAAAACAACTTTGGGTTCTCATCAAAAGAGTATAGTAAATTCAAATTTGGATCATCCAAAATTGGTCAATTATTTGGAGATGAATTATTTAAAAAATTAATTAATCAAAAAAACAGAGAAATAAGCTCCTACAAGAAAATATATGTTTTCACCAGTCCGTATGATTTTATTCCAACTGCAACAAACACAATGTTTGAATCTTTTTTTAATAAATTATCTAAACACCTAACTAGTAAATGTGTTGTTGAAAAAAGAAAAATACACAGAAATACGACCTATACCAACGATTATGGGTCTTTGAGCAAAGATCAAAGAATGAAATTAATATCTAATGATAGTTTTAATTTAAAAAATGATTTTGAGGGAAATGAGTTATTGATTTTTTTAGATGACATAAAAATAACTGGTTCACATGAGTTTGTTGTAAAAAAAACATTGAAAAAAAATAGAATAACTAATGATGTTTTCTTCATGTACCATGCAATTCTTAATAATAAAAATATTGATCCAATATTTGAAAATCTCCTCAACTACAGCTATGTTAAAGGCGTCAATGAAATATTAAAAATTTACAATAAGAGTGATTTTGTTTTAAACACAAGATTCACTAAATACATCTTACAATTAAGTGATGATGATATTAATTATTTTCTTTCTTGTATTGATACAGAGGGAATTGAAGCAATTATTATAGCTTCAAATGGAAATAAATACAACAATATCCCTGAATATTTTAAAAATTTAAAAAAAATAATTAGATTGCAAGAAAATTCAACAAAAAAAAAAAAAAATCATATAAATAGCTTTTAAAAAAAAATGAAAAAAATCTGGGGGCCATATTTTACAATAAGTCTACTTCTTTTACTATTGAGTTGTTCTTCTCAACCTACTAATGATGTAGAAAGCAATTATCAAGAAACTAAAAGTTTTGTTTCTTCTAAGGTCTATGATTTAGATAAATGGTTTGAATTAGATTCTATTTTTAACTCTAGTGTTTACAAGTTCAAGTCTAATGAATCTCAAATAAAGCCGGAATATATCAGTAAAGTTGATTCGATTTCTGCTAAGTACAATGACTTAACTAAAGAATTTTATAAAAATTATTTTTTAAACCAGGTTGACAAATTAAAATCACTGGTGAGCTCTATTGATTTTGACGACAAATTAAGTTACGAAAATTTTAATGACTTTTTTTCTAAGACAACTAAAGAGTTTTATGATTTAAATGAAAAAATCACACCAGAAACAAGAAAAGAAATTTCCGAAAAAATAGGCTCAGTATATGCAGAAGTTATTGAGAACAAGGCAGAAATTTTTAATGAAAATTTTAAAGCAGATTTTGAAGATTTTAAAAACCAAATGAAATCAACATTAGAAAACTTATTCAAATAATATGAAAACATACAACACAAAACCAAAATCACTAACAAGACTTCTTTTTGCTCCATTTTGTCTTCTTTTATTGTCCATCAACTTTATTGGCTGTGGTACAGGTGTACCTGAATGTGGCAATGAAACTACTATAGTAACAGGCGATGTTGATATAAACCATCCAGATTTTTCAGATATAATTGAAGGTTACAATGCCCAATATAATAGTGCTTCTAAGGCAAGCAACAATGAAATTAAAACCAATGTTTTTGTTGATTTGAGTGATGGCATAACAAAATTTGCTCTTGCAGACCAGAATAACAAAAATTTAGTAGAACAATTCTTTTTTGCAGTTCAAAATGAAGGTAATCTCAACTTTTACGAGCTAAGTAATGACAGTGTAATTAAATACAGTGATACCCAAGCATTATCTTACTTCACTAATACGGGTCATAAAGATACAAATGGAAACCTAAAACAAGGAGCCCCAATAGATAGAGCTTTTAATGTTATTGCTGGAGAGGATGATCTTGGAATTGTAATAACCGATGGTGAATTATATGACTCTCAGGCCAAACAGGTATCTATGAACCCTTGGGCAAGCGATGCTTTAAAACAATGGTTTGGAAAAAATGGTTCTCTTGAAATTATTTACACAGATTTCTCTGAATCAAATAGCGGGCAAAATTTTAACAAACACATGTACTTAATGGTGTTTATCCCTAACAATTACTCTGGAGACTTTATAGCTTCATTAAAAAAAGATTTAACTTCAAGTGGTGTGCAATACAAATCTGACACCTACAGCACCAACGTAAGTGGCCTGTATAACAGAGACTTATATCCTGACAAACAAACACCAGGTACGCTTCAATTAAATACTTATGGTGATACAGAGGGATACTTTTCTGACAATAATTTCGAATATATAAACCTAACAAATAGTGCAGAATTTAACACTTCCAGTCAAGGTATTGTTTATTACCTTAGAGATGTTGGAGATCAAGACGGCAAACCTTTCAACTTTCCAATTGTAGAAAAATTATTTATCGACTTAGAGGCAATTACTAACTACGATGTTGGTGAAGTTAAAATAAATGTATCTAATGTAACCGAAGATTTTAATAGATTTAAGAGAAACTATTATGCTTTAAAAAATAAACCTAGAATAGAAAAAGATGAAACTGGCAAAGATAGCCTTACAGATAATAATCATCTTGTTTTTGATGATTGTTCTCTTGTAGACATTGATGGTGACTACCCTTATGATACCCTCGAAAAAGTGTTAGAAGACACAAAAGATGATTACTCAAAAATGTTAAATCCAGATTATGCCTTTACTTCTCCAAAGGTAGATGGTAAACTAAATGACTTTATATTTATAGACAATGAGGCTGGAATGAATAACCAAGCAAACAATCAAAAATTTGAAACTGTTTTAAAATTTGATGAAAAATTTGATGCAGATACCAAAGGTTTTTATAGTGATAAAAACAATATTATAAAAATTGATATTATAGTGGAACAGGAAGACTTTAATCTTAAAACTATAAACCGTCAATCTTTAACTTGGGATAAAATTGATAGATCAGGAGTTGACAAAACTCTTTTTGTCTCACTAAGAAATGTATTAAACAACAATAAACCAAACTCTATACTCTACACCTACTACATAGAATTTGGTGCATTTGAATAATTAAAAATTAACTACTTAAAATTGTAACAACATGAACAACGCATTAACTATTTTATTATTTGTACAAAAAAAGATGAACCTAAGAGATATAGATGGTTTAATCACAAACACCTATATGTTTGCCGTAATAACTGCCATAGTAATGATTGGTATAGCTATTTTGGTTGCTTCAATGATTCAATTCCAGTCTGGAGCAAATCCTAAAGACAGAATGAAAAGGAAAATATGGTTTTGGATACTAGCCGTGCTTACTCCTGTAATTTTCTTCGTCTATAATTTATTTTTGGTATTACCAAACATTAAAGCAGGGCCAGCGATGAATAAGTTTTCTTTGCATAGTGGGCTATCTCCTGTTGTTGCATTTGCAGTTTTTGTAATATTAGGGATAGTAGTTTCTAAAATGTTCAAAAGAAAAAAAGTAGGTAACTGGTTTAATAAAGTTAATTAAGCATAAAAAAACATAAAATGTCGGAAGAAAAAAAGTGTTTTATAATTGGTATTGGAGGAACAGGGATGAGATGCCTGGAAACATTCACACACATGTGTGCAATGGGTCTTTACGATGGTATGGAATTCAATGTTTTAACCCTTGATACTGATTTTACAAATGGAAACAAGAACAGAACAGAAAATCTCATTAAAGATTATAACAACATCAAAAAGACTTCTGATAGCAATAATGGTACTGCTAGTAATGATAGTTTTTTTAGCGCAAAAATTAATTTATTTGAATTTGTAACCGATTACAACGCTAACGGTCGTAAAAGATTTTCTGAACTAACAAATCTAAAATCAGACAATGATGATTTTTCTGATAGTAAAATGTTAGCTGAATTATTTTTGAGCGAAGATGTGCAAAATTTTGATTTATCTCATGGATACAGAGCTCAAACGCATTTAGGTTCTTACCTAATGTATCATGCTATCACAGATCTAGCAAAAAGATTAAAAGCGGGTGTTGATATAAAAGATGGTGAAAAACAATTTGAAGAATTTTTAAATTTACTTTATAACGCTAAAGAAGATGCAAGAATTTTTGTGTTTGGATCTATTTTTGGAGGTACAGGCGCATCATCTATACCAGTTATTCCAAAAGCACTTAACGACGCGCTAGATATCTATGGTGACGGAAAAATGTCAATAGATAAAGGAGCCAAATTTGGTGCCACGCTTTTGTCTGAATATTTTAAATTTAAAAAACCTGCAGACTCCCAAAAATCTAACCGAGATAATGCGATTATTGCAGACAGCTCGTTTTTTACGTTGAATAGTCAAGCGGCCTTACAATTTTATCAATCTGACCCAACTGTTAAGAAAACCTATCAAAAAATGTATCATATTGGTTGGCCCATAGATGCTATTGATTATTCTAAAGGTAAAAACGAAAAAGAGACAATAACTGGAGGTGCAGCACAAAAAAACCAATGTCATATCACTGAGTTTATGTGTGGTTGTGCGGCATGGGACTTCTTCCATTCCGAAAGATTTTTGTCTGAAGCTGAATCTGTTTACTTATACAAATCTGTAAGGTTTGAAGATAACATCCTCAATTTCTCTAAAGATGATTTTATAGGAGATGGTAAAAATGGAGAGCTGTTTGGTAAAAAGTTTGGTAATTTTGTTGCTTTCATGCACTTAGTTCTTACCAAAAATGAAGGTGCACTAGGCCATGATGGAGTTAACCTTCTATTAAAGAGAATTGGCGAAGTAACGGATATATATTCAGCATTAGATCAACAATACACCTCATTACTTACAAAGTACTTCAGATCTTTCGGATATACAATTGATAATGGAGTGTTTGTTCCGGGTTGGTTATATCAAATAAAAAATTCTGTTCCTGGGAAGTTAGTTCTAGACTCAACTGCATATACCACTGTTCCAAAAGAACTAAAGAAATTGGATGCCGGTGAATTATTTACTGAAAAAGAACTTCATTGGAAATCTAAATTTATGGGAGGTTCATATGATCCTTTCATCTCAACATTAAAAGATGAAGACACACTACCATCATCTAATCAAAATGCCAATGTGACTCATGAAAAATTCATAGCACATATTTACAACTCAATTAATGCTTCAATAAACAATTAAATTATGTCTTTAATTTCACTTGTAATTAAATCAAAAGATACTCCGCCTCCAAAAGAGTATACTTGGGAGTCAATACAAAATATTACAAATTTTACAAAAAATATTCAAACTCAATCTGCTGGTGGAGACGGTGATTTAAGTAAACTTAGTTCTGTAATTTCTGGAATGCCTACCATCTTCGCAAGAGCAAACATGTTTCGTGTTGCTATGGAAAGTGTTAGTGACCCAGACCAGTCTAGTGAAGGCTTAATAGCCTTCTATGGCAGCTTAATTAACGAATGGAAGGGTTTAATCTCTTGTATTGCTTTAAATCCTGAGAAAATCTCTGTAAAAAGAGTTGAACTTAGTTATCAAGATGGACATAATAAGTCAACAGCAAAAAACATTTACAATATCCCAGGTTCGCTAGGAAATATTCTCTTCGAGAGAAAACCTCTATGGTCTGATCTTTCTGTAGATAATCCAATGCCTTTCATAGACATAATTAGTTATACAAAATCAGATGGTAAGAAGATTGTGATTGGAGGTACAAGCCCAGACAGTTTATTTTTTACTTCAGCATCTTATAACATGTCAGGAGAAAAAAGTAGTTACGTAAACTTATATAAATCTGGAGATAAAGAAATCGGTAAATTTAAAAACCCCATAGAAACTAAATCTTTTGACCCCCCGTCGATAAAAAAACTCCATAGTTACGTATCTTATTTAAAATCTAAGTTTTCAGATTTTACAAAATATTACACAGATAAAAACTTAAGTGAAATTGGGGTCAAAGAAGGATATCATGGCTGTATCATTGGATGTTTAGATAATTGGTTAGCAGAAATAAATGCGCTGATAGAAGAGAAAAAAATTCCATTTGACACCCCAGAAGTACCTCAAATAAATTTATTCAGTAAACCATTTTCAATAGTTGCAAATCACACTACTACAATTACTGCTTTGGACGGTATTGTATATGAGGATGGAGAAATCGAAGGAGGTATTGCCTTTGATCCAAGTGAATTACTATTGCCAAAGGAAACAAAAATAGCATGTGTAGATGATGACAGTAAAAAGGACTTTCTTAGTGGTAAGCCAATATTACTTCTTAAAGCTGAAGTAGATGGTGAACCTAATGAAATACGACACTTTTTACTCCCATTAACTCCAAAAGGAATCAAGGTATTTGGTAATAATTTATCAACAGTTCTAGGTATTGATGATAGTAAAAAAGTTGGAACTAGAATAAATGCCATATATAATCCTGACCAAGGAAAGTTGAAAGTGAATTTAAAAGTTCATAGTATACATAACAAACCTATTGGCGAGGTAGATGTTGAATACAAAACAACGTCTGATGATATTTTTGGGAAAGATATTTTAATTTGGCCGAATTTTGTTAGCCCTAAGTGGAAAAAATATTTTCTTTACTCTGAAATGCCGCATAATAGTCCAGAATGGAAGGCCATACCTTTTTCAATGGATATGAATAATAATAATCAAATGATTTGCGAAGAAGGTAATGAAGAAGAGCCTCTTTATTTAGCTAAAAATGGTGTTGAAACAAAGGGAGCTAAGCTTCTCATAGATTATTCAACGCAAAAAACATCAGGAAACAAATATGAATACGAAATATTTGAGTCTGATAATCCTTTTAAAGGTTTTAAAATATTAAATGAAAACAGCTTAGCAGGTTATGCGATTGTTGACTACGGAAAAGATATTAAAATCAAATCTGACATTGGAGACCTACAAGAGGCACATCTTGGAGTAGATTTTGGAAGTACAAACAGTGCTATTGCTTTTAGAAGAGGAGATTCTGGACAGGCAGAGGGTTATAAGTTTGAAAACAGAAGAATTTCATTATTTAATCCAGATGGTGATGAAAAAGACAATAATTTTAAACCAGCCGTAGAAGATGAAGTCTTCTTTTTTCAAAATGATGAAATTAAAAGTAATGAAATCAAATCTGTTTTGTCAATCCATGATAAAAACAGGCTAAAAGATGATAAAGGGCAAAATGATCTGGTAGCATTATCAAATGACTATGTGAAAGGAGGATTCCCTTGCTTTGAAAAAAATCTACCAATAGAAGATAGTAACAATAAAACTTATAAATTGAAATTCCAATCAATTGGTGAATCTACTTTAATTCACAATATGAAATGGGACTCGCAATCTAGTGGTCAAAAACTTGAAAGATCACATAGATCGGCATACTTAAAAAGTTTGATGTTACACTGCTATGCTGATCTATTCGATAAAGGATTGTATCCTAAAACATTAAAATGGGCCTACCCATCAGCGATGGGACAAAATTTGATTGGAGATTACAATCCAATTTGGAAGAGCCTAGAAGAAATTAATCCTTTAATAGAGGGCCATGTATTAGATGTTAAAAAAGCAAATGTTGCATTTGAGGCCAGTAAAGGTGAATCATGGGGTGGAGAATCTAAAAACCCTGGAGCTGATAGTAATGGATGGGGAAGTAATGATTCATCGGCGTCTAGTGGTTGGGGAAGTAGTGATAATGATTCATCTGGAGGATGGGGCAATGATCCTAGCCCATCAAAAACTCCATCTGCTAATAATGCAAATTCAAATTGGGGTGAGAAAAAGCCAAAAATTAAGCGTCAAAGTTCTAATTTAAAATATAATAATGAAGGGATCGAATTTGATTTCTCATTAGTTGATTCTGGTATTGCCATGACTGAATCTTGTGCAGTTGCAAATTACCTAGCAAATAAAGGAGTAAACACACAAGCTGATGCTTTAACTATATGTTTTGATATTGGAGGTAGTACTACAGATATTATTGTTTTGGGACAAATGGCTGGTCCAGAAGGCGAGAAACTATCAATGATTAAGCAAAGCTCTATTAGGTTTGCTGCCCAAAGAATATCTCAAGCAACTAAATTTAGTCCAAATTTTAATAAAGTATTGGTAGACTTTTTAAACAAAAAAAATATAAAGGTTGAAGGTATTAATAATGGTGGGGCTAATAAATATAATGAAAACACAGCACCCTATTATTTTGAACAATTAGTAGATAGATTGGATGGTAATGAATTTGAACAATTTTACCAATCTCTAGCAAGTGATTGTAAAGAGATGTTTAGTGTAAACTTATACGTTACAGGTCTTATTATTTATTATGCTGGTCAATTGGCTAAAAAGGTGAAACTTGAAATTGATAAATCACCAAATAAACCAACAGGATGGGGAAATCCAAAAATTCAACTTCAATTTACTGGGAAAGGATCACGTATTATGGATTGGTTTAAGGCCTACAACGTTAACATGAGTGAAAAGTATTATATGGATATGTTTATCAAAGGATTTGGTGGAATGGATCAAGCCAAACAACACCTAGGTGGTCCGCCAAGATTTCAAGCTAGAAACGAAGAAAATCTTTCAGATATTAAATATGAAGTAGCAAAAGGTTTGGCTGCTGATTCAACAACTACAGAACTTTACTTCACAAATGAACAACCTGTAGAAGTTCTTGGTGAAGAAGGATTTATTGTTTACGTAGGTAATGAAACACAAAAATTGTCGAGCGAAGATTCTATAACTGTTGATTATCTAGAAAATCTGGGAAGTGGTTTTACTTTCAAACCAGAAAACTCTAACAATCCTTGTCCAAAATTTACTGAGTTCGCGCAATTTTATTTCCAGGTAGCTACTGAGTTCTTTGGTTTAAAAGCCACCAAGGAGGATTTCATGAAAGGGATTCAGGACATGAATATTGTAGATTTCATAAAATTAATGCCAGAATACAGAGAAGCTAAGAAAAATACAAAAGGATTTGATTTTGTTGCTCCAATTATAGTTTTAGAAGGAATGAAATTCATGGAAAATGTTTTACTTAAGAAACTTTAGTAAAACAACTAATTTATGAGCACAGATGTATTTCTATTAATAGGTCGTAAAAAGCTTAAACTACTTTATTGTCAAAATAAAATAGATATAAGAGAATATGAGCATGAGAATGATGCTCATATTCCTTTTTATTTTTATTCTAATAATAGTGGTGATATCCTATTGGGTGAAAGTGCAAAAACTAAATATGAAAATCAAGATAAAAATGCACATTATGATTACTTCAAATTAATAAAAAATGTAACACAAAAATTTAATTTCATTGGGGGAGAACAAAAAATTGATAAGATAATTGTTAGAGCCGCAGAATATCTTATCAACGGTTTTTTAAAGAATGCATTATTTAGTGAAAAAGTAATCTATGATTTAAAAGATAAGCTAAATATTAGCTTAATCTTCTATAATGATGTAAGTGAAAATGAAATAACATTTGTAAACAGTATTTTTAAAAATGAAGGATATACCAAGATTAAATCCTTCTATTACAATTATTTGTTGTTGAATTTTCTAGATCAAAATAGAAAAATAGGAAGTTTCAATGGGTATATAATCTCAGATTCAATAGAAAATAATTTACATATCAATTATTTCGATAACCTAAGTAGAAAACAATATAAGACAAATGCTATAGGCAAAGATCTAGCAATAGATCCAAGAATAAAACTCCTTGGTGCAAGCATTATTAATATTGCAATTGAAAAAACAGGATCATTAGTAAACCCTAAAGATGAAATAAACAAACATGATGCAGTTTTTAAAAGAGCATACAGTCTTTACAATAAAAAAGCAGAGTTTAATATTCAAATTACTCTAAGTGATGGTGCATCATCTATAGTTAAAATTAAAAAAAATAGGATTGAAAAAAAGCTTACATATGCTAATGAGTTTACCAAAGATTTTAATTTTTTAGATCATTTTTATGAGAAAACTGGAGCACAACAAAGTGAAATGATATTTATACTTCACAAAAATATTCATTCAGAGAGTTTTTCAGATAAAATTAAATCAACTTACACGAACGTTTATCATTCAACAGAGTTATCATCAGAAATTTTTCAAATATTCTATAAGAACGAACAATGTGCAAACAATGGGAATTTAACATTAAGCAAACCAAAAAAGGCTGAAGCAACAGTCCAAAAAAATGAAATTAAAAAAGAGAATAAAACAGTAGCGAAAATTGTTAAAACAAAACCTGTTGGCACACCTGTAACAAAAGCTGTAAAAAAACCACCACCACCACCACCACCAAAGCCTTTAGGTAGAGTGAAACCCATTACAAAACAGGCAATCAGAAAAACACCACCACCACCACAACCAATAAAACCTTTAGGTAGAGTAAAACCCATTACAAAACAGGCAATAAAACCACCGCCACCACCAAAAGCGCCGCCTGGTATAAAATCTATGGGTAAAAAAAAGCCGGTGAAAAATAATGTTGTTAAATTACCACCGCCCTTGCCAAAAGGAGGAGTTAATTCAAAATCTAAAGGTCCCCCTCCTCTACCTGAAAAATAAAGGAATGCTAAAAAACATATTTGAAGTTTTATCAAATATTAATTACTTAAATAAAATATTATGTGTTTTTAATTCACACCTAATATTTTTTTATTATTAATGAAATGTTTGTATATTGAAATTTATTTAATATAATTCAAAACACAACTCAAAAAAGAATTAAATAAAAAATTAATAATGAGTATAAATTTAACTAAAAGCAGTAGCATAAGTTTAGAGAAAATAGCTCCTTCATTACAAAATATTCATGTTGGACTAGGTTGGGATGCAGAAGACTGTAATGGAAATGAAATAGATTGTGATGTTTCTCTTTTTATGATTGATGAAAATAATAAAATACCACAAGATGGCTTTTTTATATTTTATAATAATTTAAAAAGTGCTGATGGATCTGTGATACATCAAGGAGATAATAGAACTGGTGAAGGAGATGGAGATGATGAAAAGATTCATATAGATCTTTTAGAAGTCCATCCAGATATTGTTCAGATGATGTTTGTTGTTACTATCCATGACGCTGATACAAATAACCAAAACTTTGGTATGGTTGAAAATGCTTTTATTAGGGTTTTAAACAAAGAAAATAATGAAGAACTTTGTAGATATAACTTGAGTAACGAATTCAATGATGTGGACTCAGTTCAAATTGCAAGACTTTACAAGTACGATAATCAATGGCATTTTGAGGCCCTTGCAGATGGATATTCTGGAGGCCTTGGTGCCTTATTAGGGATTTATAACTAAAAACAAATATTACTAATTTAATTTTTATATTATGAGTGGATTTAATTTACAAAAAGGTAGTTCTTTCAATTTATCAAAAGAGGCACCAAGTTTAAAAGTAGCTGGAGTTGGTTTAGGATGGAATACTGAAGCAGACCTTGATGTATCCGCATTTTGCGTTGGAGAAGATGGCCATATACCTGAAATGTCAGATTTAGTATATTTTAATTCTGAATTAAAACAAGTGTTGGATGATGAAGATGCACCAAGACCATACTCAACAGATTGTGGTGTTTATGGAGCTATTGATGAATTAGAAGGGGATGAAGACAATGATGGGGATGATGAAGATATGTGGATTTATTTTGATCGTATTGCCGATCATATTAAAGAGGTGGTAATTGTAGTAACAATACATCAGGAGGGTGGTACCCACACAATGTTCAATGAAGTATCTGGCTGTTATGGTAGGATATGGGATCAAGAGACCGGTAAGGAGTTATGTAGATATACATTAGGTGACGAATTTGGCTCATTTGATGCTGTAGAGGTAGGAAAGTTTACAAGAGAAGGTAGTGGTTGGAATTTTACTGCAATAGGAAAAGGACATGAAGGAGGACTTATGTCTCTTATTAAAAAATATGCTTATAAATTTTAAATATGAGCTCCAAAAAGAAAGGAATGAATGACAAGGGTAAAAAAGACTCAGGTTTTTCAACGGAAAAGAAAGGCTCTGGATTCTCAACAGAAAAGAAAGACTCCGGGTTCTCAACAGAAAAGAAAGACTCCGGGTTCTCAACAGAAAAGAAAGACTCTGGATTCTCAACTGAGAAGAAAGATTCTGGATTCTCAACAGAAAAGAAAGACTCTGGATTCTCAACAGAGAAGAAAGACTCTGGATTCTCAACAGAGAAGCAAAGTAGCTTAAATATATCTAAAGGAGATGAATCATCTTCACCAGATACTAAAGGTTCCCAGGACTTATCTAATAACGAAGATTCTTCTTCCAAATCTAAGCAGAAAAAGAAAGCTAAAGCTGATGACACAACTTTAAAAAGCAAAGCTGCAAAAGATAAAGCAAAAGCTATAACAGCTACTCCAACTAAAAAAGAGGATGTTTCTTCACAACCTAATACAAATAAAGCTGGAGATAAAGATTCGAATTCAGGTGGAGGTAAAAAATCTGGAAAAGGTAAATACCTTATTGCTGCGATTTTAATTCTTCTACTGTGTTGGTATTTTATTCCAAGTGACCCAAATACTTCAGGTTCTGGTCTTGCTTCAGTAGAAGTTGTATCACAAGATGATGAAACTACATATGCAGATGCAGATGGAGATGGAATCTCTAATATTGATGAAGCAGCCATTGGAACTGACCCTAATAATCCAGACTCTGATGGTGATGGTCAAAACGATGGAAGCGAACAAAACTCAGGTTCTGATCCTAGTAATAGTGATTCTACATACGCTGATGCTGACGCAGACGGTATGAGTGATAGTTATGAAACAGATAATGGCTTTGACCCTAATGACTCTAGCGATGGAACTACAGACTCTGATGGAGACGGAATAACCAACGCTAATGAAGTTGCTATGGGTACAAACCCAAAAAGCGCAGACTCTGACGGTGATGGCCAAAACGATGGAAGCGAACAAAACTCAGGTTCTGATCCTAGTAATAGTGATTCTACATACGCTGATGCTGACGCAGACGGTATGAGTGATAGTTATGAAACAGCCAATGGCTTTGACCCTAATGACTCTAGCGATGCAGATACAGACTCTGATGGAGACGGAATAACCAACGCTAATGAAGTTGCTATGGGTACAAACCCTAAAAGCGCAGACTCTGACGGTGATGGCCAAAACGATGGAAGCGAGCAAAACTCTGGTTCAAATCCAAGTAATAGTTCATCTGCAGTTGCAGATGTTGATGCAGATAAAATATCTGTCACCCGTAAAGTAGCTGTGAGTTCTGATTCAGATAATACAGCCTCAGAAAACACTATAGATACAAATTCTGGAGCAAATGGAACTTCCCAAGTGGACACAAAAGACGATGGAAATACATCCAAGGATGGTATTATTAGTTCATTAACTTTTAGTTCAGGTGAAACGATATATAACTTTGCAACTAATAACTTTAAAATTGATGATAGCGACTCTACTCTAAATAGGTTATATAATGAGTTGTCTAATTCTTCAATCAAATTGAGAATTATTGGTTATACTGATAGTACGGGTGATGTTGATTTTAATGATAATTTATCAATAATAAGAGCAAAATCTGTTTACAATTTTTTAATTAGAAAAGGATACTCTTCAAGTCTTCTATCTTATGAAGGAATGGGTGAAAGTAAACCAATTGGTGATAATAAAACCAATAAAGGGAGACGACAAAATAGAAGAGTTGAACTAATAATTGAGAAATAATGGGACTTATAATACCATTTTTAATAATAGTTTTTTGTTGTATAGTTATATGGAAAGCTAGTGATGGATTTGAAACATCTTCTGAATATCTAGGTAGAAATATGTCTGAAGGAGTTAGAGGTGCCACAATTAATGCCATAGCAAGCTCAATGCCTGAATTATTCACCACTATTTTCTTTTTATGGTTTCTAAAAGATACTGATGGTTTCTCTGGAGGAATAGGAACAACAGCCGGAAGCGCAATTTTTAATGGAATGATTATTCCAGCCGTTGTAATTTTTGCTGTACTTTCTTCAAATGCTTCAACAAAAATTGAAGTCTCAAAAAAAGTCATATTAAGAGATGGTTTGTCGTTGATAATTGCTGAAGCAATTTTAATTCTATTAATTAGTGGAGACACACTTACGTGGTGGCATGGTTTAGTGCTTATGTTAACCTATGGTGCTTATATCACATACATGCTTACCTCAATGAAAAAAGTTGATAATGACGATGACGAAGATGATGACGATGAAATTGAGAGTGTTGGTTTCTTTAAAGGATTATTTACGCTAAACTTGGAAGGTCTTGTAATTGGTAATAAAGAAATTAACACCAGAAACTCTTGGCAACTTTTAATTTTGTCAATGTTAATTATAGGTTCTGCCTGTCTATTACTTGTAGTAGCTTGTGAATTTATTGGCTCAGATACATATACTTTTTTTGGATATGAATTTAATGGCCTGAATATTCCAATCATGTTTGTAGCCGTAATATTAGCCTCGGCAGCAACTAGTGTGCCAGATACTATAATATCTATTAGAGACGCTAAAAACGGCAACTACAACGATGCTGTAGCAAATGCACTGGGAAGCAATATCTTTGATATTTGTTTTGCCTTAGGTTTCCCTCTCTTTTTGTACTGCTTAATTTACGGACCTATTAACATGGATCCAACAGTTGTTGAATTTAGTAGTGAACTAAGAATATTATTACTGGTATTTACTATACTGGCTTTCTTTGTTTATTATATTGGAAAATATATGGGCAAAATAAAAGCTTTTATACTATTATCAATGTATATCTTATTTACAGCCTATATATGTGGAAGGTCTCTTGATGCATCTTGGGCACAAGAAATATCGGATGTATTAAGAAAAATTGCTAATCTTATTGCTTAGCTAAACCTTATCTATTAATAAAAAAAGGCAGGTATAAAACCTGCCTTTTTTTATTTTATGTAATTGCTTGAATTAATCTGGTTTATTCGACTTATTAGTCTATTCACTGAAACAATTTTACTACTATAATCGCTTGTTAATCTATTATATTGAGCAACTAATTCGTTAAATTGTGCTACCTCATCAGTATTTGTATTGTCTAATGAATTACGTTTTGTGTTAATTTCATTTTCCAAAGCATTAGTTGTGGATTCTATATCAGATAATTCAAAATTAAGATTAGTAATTTTTTCATAAATAATCCTTCCTTCTACAGTAGTGTTAAAATATCCTTTTCCGAATTTTTCCTTAATTAAAGAGTAGAAGTCTTTTAATTCATCATATCCAGAAATACCATAAGAAGAATTTGCGATGTCTACTTCTATAATCTTAGGTTCTTCATTTCTAATATCTACATTATCGGCAAATTTTTCAGGAATATTTCCAATAGGGTTATTACCAGTAGCTTCAATGAAAATATATCCATCTTTATATGCGTCTGTATTTTCATCAACCTTTAAGCCCACAGCCATGTGCTGTCCTTCTTCATATATAAATAAACAGGTTTGGTATCCAGCATGGCTTAATAATTTTGCTAATAAAATAGACTTATCATCGCAATCACCTGTTTTATTAAAGAGTGTCTCCACAGTAAACTTTGCTTCTTTTGCATAATGGTCATAAGGAATCGATTGTACAAAAGCTACAAGAAGTTGTGCTAGGTCGTAATCTTTTCTGCCCGGACTTTCAGAAATTGCGTTTACTATAGTATTTAATACATCTTCATCATAGGAATCATAAACAAATGTATCATACTGATCTTGTCTCATACCCATCCCAGAGTCATATTGATTATTTTTTGAATTTTGTGATACATCTTCAAAAAGACTTTTCTCAATGTCAAAAGTTAAATTATAAGTAGATTTAAATAAAGTGAAATTAAAGGTTAACTCTTTGCCAAAGCCTTCATTTTTATCAATGACAAAATATTCTTCCTCAATAGGTAATTCAGGAACAAAAAAGTCTTCTACTCTAGAGGTAGTGCAGGAGCTCAAAATAATTGATAAAAATAAATAAATTCTTGTTTTAAGTGACATAATCGATTTTTTTATTAATTTAGATAAAAATTACAACATGGGTTTAAACATAGCAGCCTTAATATTTTTATTGCTTGGTTTTTTTCTTTTTTTCAAGGGAGGTGTTTCAACACAAAAGAAAGACAAACGATATAAAAAGGGTATTAAACACAATACAAATATAAAATTTATTATATTATTGATAAGTGGAATAATCTGTTTTTATATCTCTTACAAAATATTTGATGTAATATGAAAACATATAAATTCATTTTGTTATTGATACTATTTGTTTCTTGTAAAAACCCTAAAGATCAATTTTTAGATGATTTTGGTTTATTCATTAATGACACTGAAGCTAACTATGATCAATACACAGATACTGAATTCAAGATTTTAGAAATAAATTTCATTGAATTCAAGGAGCAAGAAACAGAACTAAAAGATTATTTTTCTGAATCTGAAAAAAAAAGAATAAAAGAATATCACAATAGGTTTAGAAAAGTGAAAATAAAAAGAGATCCTCTAAACAATCTATTAGAAATATTTAATTAGGTTTAAATAAAGTATTTATTTCTTCAAAAACACAAAGAAAAAAATCCTACAGTGAGTTTTAACAGACTATGTAACGATATACACAATGGTCTGAAAAAGGCCAACTTAATCCATCGTATTTACCCATAATTCATTATTTAATGTTATTAACCTTTTTTTCACTTCTGTTATAACACCATTTTTAATTTTCCAATAGTGTTTTTTCTTACATTTATGTTATCAACATATTGTAATTCTGCTTATGATTTTTATAATTTTTATTGACAAATATACTATTGTGAAAAGGTAGTTTTACGTTAACATAAATTACCTGCAAAAAAGTTAATAGTAAGGAATCGTGATCGCACTTTCGATTTATTGTATTATTATTTATATTTGAAAATATGTATTTTAATAAGATAGCCAAAGATTCTAATAACGGATTGAAACGAAAAATTTCATCACGAAGGGAAAAAATATTCATTTCAGTAGAAATGTTCGAGAATTTATCTAAAAAATATTTTAATAATGTTTCCCTAAGCTCAAAACTTACCATTAAATACGAAGAAGAAGATAAAGATAATTTAATATTTGTTTTAAGATATCATTATCAATACTGGATTGAAATAAACAAAGATTTGATACAAATATTTTCTTCATTTCCTAAAG
>Ga0209534_10001693_pt1 | contig 22820 bp, 17 predicted proteins | sample COG_07_FD_184751 | JGI IMG/M metagenome (GOLD analysis project Ga0209534, IMG submission 184751) | Pelagic Microbial community sample from North Sea - COGITO 998_met_07 (SPAdes) (version 2) | ecosystem: Environmental > Aquatic > Marine > Neritic zone/Coastal water | place: Helgoland, sampling...
TTCGGGCTCAAACGGTACCTCAGGCTCATCAGGTACTTCAGGCAATTCAGGCTCTTCAGGCTCATCAGGAACTTCAGGCAGTTCAGGTACTTCAGGTACATCAGGTTCAAATGGTACCTCAGGCTCTTCAGGTACTTCAGGTACCTCAGGCTCATCAGGCACTTCAGGCACTTCAGGTTCAAATGGCTCATCAGGTTCATCTGGTACATCTGGTTCTTCAGGAACTTCAGGTACATCAGGTACTAACGGCTCTTCAGGTTCATCAGGTACTTCAGGTTCATCAGGTACTTCAGGTACTTCAGGTTCAAACGGCTCATCAGGTTCATCAGGTACATCAGGTAGTTCAGGTACCTCAGGAAATTCAGGTACATCAGGCTCATCAGGAACTTCTGGTTCAAATGGTTCATCAGGTTCTTCAGGCACTTCAGGCTCATCAGGAACTTCAGGTACTAATGGTACATCAGGTACTAACGGTTCATCAGGTTCCTCGGGTACATCAGGTAACTCAGGTACATCAGGTAGTTCAGGTACCTCAGGAAATTCAGGTACATCAGGCTCATCAGGTACTTCTGGTTCAGCTGGTTCTTCAGGCTCATCGGGAACTTCAGGCTCATCAGGAACTTCAGGTACTAATGGTACATCAGGTACTAACGGTTCATCAGGTTCCTCGGGTACATCAGGTACATCAGGTAGTTCAGGTACCTCAGGAAATTCAGGTACATCAGGCTCATCAGGTACTTCTGGTTCAGCTGGTTCTTCAGGCTCATCGGGTACTTCAGGTACTTCTGGATTATCAGGTGTAAATGGTGCCGATGGTACTAATGGCACATCAGGTACTAATGGTACATCAGGTACTTCAGGTTCATCAGGTTCATCAGGTTCATCAGGTACTTCTGGTTCATCAGGCACATCAGGTAGCTCAGGTACCTCAGGCTCATCAGGTACTTCAGGAACTTCTGGTTCAAATGGTTCATCCGGCTCATCAGGAACTTCAGGCTCATCAGGAACTTCAGGCTCATCAGGTACTTCAGGAACTTCTGGTTCAAATGGTTCATCCGGCTCATCAGGAACTTCAGGCTCATCAGGAACTTCAGGCTCATCAGGAACTTCAGGTACTTCAGGTACTAATGGTACATCAGGTACTAACGGTTCATCAGGTTCTTCAGGCACTTCAGGCTCATCAGGTACTTCAGGTACTAGTGGTAACTCAGGTAATAGTGGTTCATCAGGTTCTTCAGGAACTTCAGGTTCATCTGGTACTTCAGGTACTTCTGGCTCAAATGGTACTTCAGGAACTTCAGGTTCAAATGGTTCATCAGGTTCATCAGGAACCTCAGGTTCATCAGGCACTTCAGGTACCTCAGGTTCAAATGGTACCTCAGGAACTTCTGGTTCAAATGGCTCATCAGGTTCATCAGGAACTTCAGGTACTTCGGGCTCAAACGGTACTTCAGGCTCATCAGGAACTTCAGGTACTTCAGGCTCATCAGGAACTTCAGGTACCTCAGGTTCAAATGGTACTTCAGGCTCATCAGGAACATCAGGTTCATCAGGCACTTCAGGTACCTCAGGTTCAAATGGTACCTCAGGAACTTCTGGTTCAAATGGCTCATCAGGCTCATCAGGAACATCAGGTTCATCTGGCACTTCAGGTACCTCAGGTTCAAATGGTACCTCAGGAACTTCTGGTTCAAATGGCTCATCAGGCTCATCAGGAACTTCAGGTACTTCAGGCTCAAACGGTACTTCAGGCTCATCAGGAACTTCAGGAAACTCGGGTAATAACGGTACTTCAGGCTCATCAGGCACATCAGGTACTTCAGGCTCATCAGGTACTTCAGGTACTTCAGGTTCAAATGGTACCTCAGGTTCTTCAGGTACCTCAGGTACTTCAGGTTCAAACGGTACCTCAGGTTCTTCAGGTACTTCAGGAACTTCAGGTAGCTCAGGTACCTCAGGAAACTCAGGAAACAATGGTAACAATGGTACCTCAGGTACTTCAGGTTCAAACGGTACCTCAGGTTCTTCAGGTACCTCAGGAAACTCAGGAAACAATGGTAACAATGGTACCTCAGGTACTTCAGGTTCAAACGGTACCTCAGGCTCATCAGGTACTTCAGGTAGCTCAGGTACTTCAGGAAACTCAGGAAACAATGGTAACAATGGTACCTCAGGTACTTCAGGTTCAAACGGTACCTCAGGTTCTTCAGGTACCTCAGGAAACTCAGGTAACAACGGTAACAACGGTACTTCAGGCTCTTCAGGTACTTCAGGTACTTCAGGCTCTTCAGGTACCTCAGGAAACTCAGGTAACAACGGTAACAACGGTACTTCAGGCTCTTCAGGTACTTCAGGAAACTCAGGTAACAACGGTAACAACGGTACTTCAGGCTCTTCAGGTACTTCAGGTACTTCAGGCTCTTCAGGTACCTCAGGAAACTCAGGTAACAACGGTAACGACGGTAATGATGGCACATCAGGAAGCTCAGGTACCTCAGGAAACTCAGGTACTTCAGGCTCTTCAGGTACTTCAGGTACTTCAGGCTCTTCAGGTACCTCAGGAAACTCAGGTAACAACGGTAACGACGGTAATGATGGTACATCAGGAAGCTCAGGTACCTCAGGAAACTCAGGTACTTCAGGCTCTTCAGGTACCTCAGGAAACTCAGGTACTTCAGGTTCATCAGGTACCTCAGGAAACTCAGGAAACAATGGTAACGATGGAAACAATGGTACATCAGGTTCATCAGGAGCATATGGTGGTGTTCCATTCCAATTCTCTACTGGAACAAGTAATCTACCAGCTAACGGTAAAGTCCAATTTAACAATTCTAGCCTAGGAAGTGTAACTATTATATACATTAGTACTACTAACTCTGATGGTATAGGTACTACAGATTTTTTAAGTGATTTTTCTAAAGGAATTATATACCTTAAATCAGCTAATGGTTCTGATTCTAGTATAATTACAGCTAATGTAACAGCGGTTGCTCAAGGTGCTAATGCGTCTGTATATAATTTTACTGTAAATAATGTTGTAGGTTCTACCTTTACAAATAATGAAAGAATAAGTTTAATATTAGCCCCTCAAGGTGATTCAGGTACATCAGGCTCTTCAGGTACCTCAGGAAACTCAGGAAACAATGGTAACGATGGTAACGATGGTTCATCAGGCTCATCAGGTACATCAGGAAACTCAGGAAACGATGGTAATGATGGTTCATCAGGTAGCTCAGGTACATCAGGAAACTCAGGTAACGACGGTAATGATGGTACCTCAGGTAGCTCAGGTACATCAGGAAACTCAGGTAACGATGGAAACGATGGAAACGATGGTACCTCAGGTAGCTCAGGTACTTCAGGAAACTCAGGTAACGACGGTAACGACGGTAATGATGGTTCATCAGGCTCATCAGGTACTTCAGGAAACTCAGGAAACGATGGTAACGATGGAAACGATGGTACCTCAGGTTCATCAGGTACTTCAGGAAACTCAGGAAACAATGGTAACGATGGAAACGATGGTACCTCAGGCTCTTCAGGTACCTCAGGAAACTCAGGTAACAATGGTAACAATGGTACCTCAGGTTCATCAGGTACTTCAGGTAATAGCTTTAGTATTACATCAGCTGCTGCCAATACAACCTACCGCGTTATTATGGCAGATGGATCAGGAAATACCATATATAGAGATGGTGCTAATGAATTAGATTATGTAACAGGTACTACTGCTCAAGAGTTAAGGGTAGGTGGTGATGTTATCGCATATTATTCATCAGATAAAAGGTTAAAAGAAAACATTGAACCTATTATATCTGCTTCAGCTAAATTATCTCAATTAGGAGGTTATACATTCGATTGGAATGAAATTAGTGGTAAAACCGGTACTGAAATTGGTGTAATAGCCCAAGAAATTGAAACCCAATTCCCAGAACTAGTAACTACTAGAAAAAATGGATATAAAGCTGTTAAATACGATAAATTAGTAGCAGTATTAATTCAATCAAATAAAGAATTACTTGAAAGAGTAGAAGCTTTAGAAAAAGAAGTTTATAAAAAATAAAAAGTAAGTAGGGGGGCTAGTCCCCCCTTCATACATTTAGTTACAACTAAAAATATAAAGTTATATATGAAACAACCTAAAATATTTGGACATGGTCCTTATGTAGGCACTACAGGATATAGTAATCACACCCGTGATTTCTTTAGAGGTATTTCAAATCATTTTCCTTTAAAATTTAGAAATTTTACTGTAGGTAAAAGTTGGGATGGGATGAGTGATGAACCTCATAATAATGAATCCTATCTTACAAATTTAGATAAAAAAATACTTCATACTCAAACTGTTTTTAATAATAAACAAGAATTAGAAGATAAAAGAATGTATTCTTCTTTTGGAGAAGATTTTAATCATAATCTTAATCTAATATTGATGGAAACCAACCATCACTATTTCTACCAGAATTATAAAGGTCCTAAAATTGGTTATAATGTATGGGAATCAACCCTACAACCTGAAGGATTTTTTAATAAATGGTGTGAATTTGATCAATTATGGGTTCCTTCCAAATGGCAAGCTCAATGCACCATAGACCAGGGTGCCGATCCTAATAAAGTAAAAGTAGTCCCTGAAGGTGTGGATGTAGACACATTCTACCCAGAAGATCCACAAACAACATTAGATTATGTAGATGGTAGGTTTAAATTTATTCATTTTGGACGTTGGGATTATAGAAAATCTACTAAAGAAATTATTGAAGCCTTTTTAAATGAATTTACCCCATCAGAACCCATAGATTTAATTCTATCTATTGATAATATGTGGGGTAAAGATATGGACGGTTTTGAGACTACAGAAGAACGTTTAGAGCATTATGGATTTACTGATGAGCGTTTAAAAATCAAACATTTCCCTTTACGTGAAGATTATATCACATATTTAAAAAATGGTCACGTATTTTTATCATGTGCTAGGGCTGAAGGATGGAATTTACCATTAATTGAAGCCATGGCTTGTGGTACCCCTTCTATATACTCAGCTTGTTCAGCACAAATGGAATTTGCTAAGGGTAAAGGTTTACCTGTAAAAGTAATAGGTGAAAAATCTACTCAAAATAATTCGTATGGTAGATACGATAAAATGGTAGGGAGTACTAATATTCCTGGTAACTATTACGAACCTGATTATAAAGATTTAGGTCGTGTAATGCGCGATGCTTTTGAAAATTATACAGATCATAAAAAACGTGCTATAGAAGAAGCTAAAATCATCCACCGTGATTTTAATTGGGAAAAAGTAGCAGAAATAGGTAGAGATACTATTCAAGAATTTATGGATAATTATGTAGCCCCTCCGATAAAACCTAATGAAATTTTAATTTCATATTTAGATGGTCCTAAAGTAGAAATAGTAGGAGATGAAGATAAAGAATATTTAGTAGAATTTATTAATAGTGATACTAATGAAATTCTTCATAAAACTACTACGAAAAATAATATGTGGGTTACTTGTAATAAAAAATATTACATCCCATGGATTATTAAAATCAATGGTAGAATTGTAGATACTTTAGATTTAAATAATAAGGAAATTTTAATTACTTTAGAATCGAAATCAATAGGTGATACTTTAGCTTGGGCTCCTTATGTTGTAGAATTTGCCAAAAAACATAATTGTAAAGTTATATTTTCTACTTTCCATAACAAATGGTTCCAGGGATTAAATACTTATAAAGATATTACATTTATCCCACCAGGTACTTCAGTTAAATGTGATGCCGTTTATAGAATTGGATGGTTTAAAGAAAATGGAAAATGGGAAGCTTTTGATAAAAACCCAACCCAAGTTAATTTAATACCTTTGCAACAAACAGCAACTGATATTTTAGGGTTAGAATTCCAAGAATTAAATTATGGGGTTAATTTTAAACCATCTAAACGTCCAATAAAAAATAAATATATTTGTATAGCACCTCGCGCAACTGCTGGATGTAAAGAATGGCCTCATGAATATTGGACTCAATTAGCAAAACATCTAAATGAATTAGGGTATAAAGTAGTAAATATATCTTATGAGGGTTTTCAAAGTGATTTTATTATTGATAAACCTAAATTATCTTGGAAAGACACTTATACCTATTTACACCACGCTGAATTATTTATAGGATTAAGCTCAGGTTTATCATGGTTTAATTGGGCTTCAAATAATCATACAGTAATGATTAGTGCTTTTACTGAAGATAATCACGAATTTACATCCAATGTCACACGTATATCTAGTAAAGCATGTTTTCCTTGTTGGAATAATAAAAACTTTATGTTTGATGCTGGTGATTGGGATTGGTGTCCTATATGGAAAGGAACAGATAAACAACATATTTGTCACAAATCAATTTTACCTACTAAAGTTATTACAGAAATAAAAGATTTATTAAATAATAAAAAATAATATAATATTTATAAACATGAAAAAAGTGTTATTAGAAAAAAAAGAGTTAGATACTATTAAAGAAATTCAACAAACTGAATTAAATTTAGTAAACCAGCTAGGAAATCTTGAATACCAAATCCAAACTTTACAGTTACAAAAAAATGATTTGAATACTGAAATTGTTAAATTACAATCCAAAAGTCAAAAATTTGGTGATGATCTTCAACAAAAATATGGAGATGGAAACATTAACATAGAAACAGGAGAGTTTACAAAAATAGATTAATTTTTGATTCTCTCTTAAATATTTATAACAAAATAATAATTCTAACACAATGGCAGAAACATTAATATCACCCGGTGTATTAGCAAGAGAGAATGACCAGTCATTTATTACGCAGCAACCTGTTCAAGTAGGAGCTGCTATCGTTGGTCCTGCGGTTAAGGGTCCAGTAGAGGTACCTACAGTAGTTACATCTTATAGTGATTATCAAAACAGATTTGGAACTACATTTGATAGTGGTAGTGAAGTATTTTCTTATTTTACTTCAATTGCTGCTTATAATTACTTCAACAATGGTGGTAACACTTTATTAGTTACTAGAGTAGTATCAGGCTCACTTACAGCATGGGATTATGCTGAAGCAGAAGTTGCTGCTTCAAGTAGTGGTACTTCATTTACTTTAGAAGCTATTGATAAAGGTGTTATTTTTAATAATACAAGTTCAGTTACTTCAGGTTCATTAGATTCAGGCTCAGTAGATAACGTAAGATGGCAAGTAGTTGCTCGTAATGAATCATCAGGTACTTTCTCATTAGTAATTAGAAGAGGTGATGATAGAAATGATAATCCAATTGTTTTAGAAACATGGAATAATTTATCATTAGATCCTAACTCGGATAACTTTATTTCTAGAGTAATAGGTGATACTAAATTTAATTATAACTCAACAGAAAATTATTTAGAAATCTCAGGTTCATTCCCTAACGCTTCTAGATATGTAAGAGTAAAATCTGTAAGCAAAGCAACCCCAAATTATTTAAATAATGGTGGTGACCCAAAATCTGAATATACAGGTTCAATCCCTGCACTAGGTTCAGGCTCTTATAATGGTTCATTTAGTAGTGGTGAAGGTAAAAACATCTCATCATATTCTGCTGGTGGTAATTACTATGGTAAAGCAGGTACAAGTTCAGGAGCTACAACAGGTGTAACTCAAGGTTTAATAGGTAGTGATTATGATAATATGCTTGATTTATTATCAAACCAAGATGATTACCAATTTAATGTCTTATTAACACCGGGGCTATTTGATAAAGTTCATGCTTCTCAAACAACAACAGCAATTAACAATACACAAACAAGAGGAGATAATATTTATGTTTTAGATCCTGTAGTATATGGTTCAACTATTGTTAACGCTACAGGTCAAGGTGATGCTAGAAATACCTCATACGCAGCTATGTACTGGCCTTGGTTACAAACATTCGAACCAGATTCAGGTAAAAATGTTTGGGTACCAGCATCAACAATGATGGGGGGAGTTTACGCATTTAACGACAGTGTAAGCGAGCCATGGTTTGCTCCAGCGGGTATCAACAGAGGAGGATTAACTAACGTAATTCGCCCTGAAAGAAAATTATCTCAAGGTAATAGAGATACTTTATATGAAGCAAATATTAACCCAATTGCATCATTCCCTGGAACAGGAACAGTAGTATATGGTCAGAAAACATTACAAAAACAAGCTTCTGCGCTTGATAGAGTAAATGTTAGAAGATTATTAATTGCTCTTAAATCTTATATTGGACAAGTTGCTCAAACATTAGTATTTGAACAAAATACAGCAGCTACAAGAAATAATTTCTTAGCAGCAGTAAACCCATATTTAGAAACAGTTCAACAAAGACAAGGTTTATATGCTTTTAAAGTAGTAATGGATGATAGCAATAATACTCCGGATGTAATTGATAGAAACCAATTAGTAGGTGCTATTTATTTACAACCAACAAAAACAGCTGAATTTATTTACTTAGACTTTAACGTATTACCAACGGGAGCAACTTTCCCATCGTAAAAGTTTAGATAACAAATATTTATAATAGAATAAATTAAACAACAATGGCAGTATTAGATCCTAACGAAATATTTTTCACAGCGTTTGAACCAAAACAAGCAAATAGGTTCATCATGTATATTGACGGATTCCCAGCTTATACAATAAAAGGTGTAGGTGCTGTAACCTTATCACAAGGTACAGTAGCTTTAAACCATATTAATGTTCAACGTTTTGTAAAAGGCAAATCAACTTGGGGACCTATCCAGTTTACATTGTTTGATCCAATTACTCCTTCAGGCGCTCAGGCTGTTATGGAGTGGGTACGTTTACACCACGAATCAGTAACTGGTAGAGATGGTTATTCAGATTTCTACAAGAAAGACTTAACATTTAACGTATTAGGTCCTGTAGGTGATGTAGTCTCAGAATGGATTATCAAAGGTGCTATGATTACAGAAGCTGGTTTTGGCGAATATGGTTGGGATACAGAAAATACTGCTATCAACTTAACAATGACAGTTCAACCAGATTATTGTATCTTGAACTTCTAAAAAAATCAATATTTTTATAAAGAGAGCTTGGCTTCGGTTAAGCTCTTTTTTATATTCATATGTATACACGATAAACGTTATAAAATAAAATATGAGTTTTAACTTACCAACAGAAACAATCGAATTACCTTCAAAAGGTCTATTATACCCTGAAGGTCACCCATTATCAAACGGTACTATTGAAATTAAATATATGACTGCTAAGGAAGAAGATATCCTTACTAATCAAAACTATATTCAAAATGGAACTGTATTAGATAAATTATTAAAATCATTAATTATAACTAAATTTGATTATAATGATTTAGTTATTGGTGATAAAAATGCTGTAATGATTGCTGCTCGTATTTTAGGATATGGAGCTGAATATAAATTTACTTATAATGGTGTAGAAGAAATTGTTGATTTATCGGAAATTGATAATAAACCTTTAGATGAATCTTTATATACTAAAGGACAAAATGAATTTACATTTACACTCCCCGCCTCAAATAATGAAATTACATTTAAATTTTTAACTCATGGTGATGAAGCTAAAATTAGTAAAGAATTAGAAGGGTTAAAAAGAATAAAAAAAGAAGAATCTCCTGAATTAACTACTCGTTTAAAATATATGATTACTTCTATTAATGGGGATCAAGAATCTAAAACTATTCGAGAATTTATTGATCAAGCTTTTTTAGCTCGAGATGCTAGGGCATTTAGAGAGCATATTTCAAAAATTCAACCAGACGTGGATTTAACTTTTTTTCCCTCCTCTTCAACAAAATCAATCTCTCTCCCAATTGGGATTAACTTTTTTTGGCCTGACGCCAATCTCGGCTAAACAATATAGATTAAATTTTCTAACTCAAATTCACGAAATTTGCTTTTATGGGCAAGGGGGGTATTCTTGGCCTGTAGTCTATGATATGCCTTTATGGTTAAGAAAATTTACTTACTCTAAGATTAAAGATCATTATGATAAACAATCAGAAATGATGAAAAAATCTAAAGAATCTTCTAATTCAAATTCTACTAACATGGTAAATTCGGATGGAACTGTAAAAATTCCTACAAAAAGCAGTTATAAATAATATTTATAACATATAAATAAATTATGGCAGCATCAGACGAAATTAAAAAATCCACAGCAGCAGCAAAAGAAACTCGAGAAGAATTAGAGGGAATTATTGATGCTGTTAAAAATATTGGGGTTAAACTTCAAGAAGCACTTGCTGATGCTATTGATGAGGCTCAAGGATTAGATGATGTTGGTCAAAAAGTAGCTAAAAGTTATGGAAGAGATATTGTAGGCGGACTTAAAAAAATGACTACAAGTTTTGATAAACAATTAGCTTTACAAGCTAAACTTAATAAAGGTCAAAACATATCTAAAGAATTAGCAAAAGAAAGAGAAAAACAAGCAGCTAGTGAAGCTGTAATTCAATCTAGAATTAATAATTTATCAAAAAATGATGTTGAGTTAAAGCAAAAACTCCAAAATGAGCTTGCTGAAGTTAAATTAAGAGGGGATGCTATTTTAGAAGGTTTAGAACAACAAAATACTAATCTAGTTGCTCAAAGAGGACTTGTAAGTAGTGTTGGTCAAAATGCTAAAGAATATCTTATAAGTTTAGATAAATCAGGATTAGCAGCTGAAATACTTGAAGGTAATTTAAGTGGAGCTCAATCAATGGCATTATTAGCTGAAGCGGCCTTAGTAGCAATTGCTAAAGCTACATTAGAAGGTAGTAATCGAATAGCTGAACTAGAAAAAAATCTAGGAATCAGTTACCAATCAGCATATAGATTACAGATAAGTTTTATAGCAACAGCTAATGCCTCAGAAAAGTTATTTATTACTTCTAAAGATATTTTAAAGTCATTTTCTGATATAGCATCTCAAACTGGGATTATTTCTGATTTTGGGGGTGATACACTAGTTACAATGACTGCTTTAACTAAACAATTAGGTTTAGGGGTAAAAGAAGCATCTCAATTATCATTATTAGCCAGAACACAAGGAGAAGATACTGAAGGTATTTTAGATAGTACTGTAGAAACTGTTAATGCTGTTAACAGACAAAGAAAAAGTGCTATTAGTGCTAAAGCAGTTTTAAATGATATATCTACTGCTTCTGCTTCAATTGTAGTGTCATTAGGAATGTCTCCTCAATTATTAGCTGAAGCTGCTACTGAAGCTAGAGCTTTAGGTTTAAGTCTAGAAGGAGTAGATAAAATCGCAGGTTCATTATTAGATTTTGAATCTTCAATTGAAAATGAACTAAAATTCCAGATGCTAACTGGTAAAGAAATCAATTTAGATAAAGCCAGACAATTAGCACTAGATAATGATTTAGCAGGACTTTCAGAAGAAATTGCTAAAAATTCTGAAATTACAGAAGCATTTGCTACAGGTAATAGAATTCAACAACAAGCAGCAGCCGATGCCTTAGGTATGTCTCGTGATGAGTTAGCTCAAATGGTAATGCAACAAGAGTTTTTAAACCTCTCCCAGGATGAATATATCGAAAAATTTGGAGAGCAATCATACCAACAAATGCAAGCTATGTCAGCTAGTGATAAGTTTGCTGCTTCAATGGAAAAAATTAAAGGAGTTATAACAGATATTGGTACCATATTTGCCCCTATAGTTGATTTGTTTGCTTCAATAGTTGGATATTTAGCTCAATCTGAGTATTTTGTATATGCTATTACTGGAGCTTTAGGAGCTATGGCTGCTAAAGCCTCTATTGCTGCTAGTAAATCTATTGTTAAAGCAGTAGCTGATATTTTTAGTGGTAGTTTTAAAATGAACCCAATTTTAGGTTTTGCTTTAGCAGGAGCCGGAGTTGGTGCTCTTTTTGCTGCGGTTAGTAAAGCACAAGCAGTAGAAGATGGTATTGCAGATTCTTCACGTGGTCCTTTTACTATTACCGATTCATATGGTAAAATGGCTATGACAGCTAAAGGTGATAACTTAGCAGTATCTCCTAATATTAATAAAGGTGGAGGTGGTGATAGTAAAATGTTATCTGTACTAGAACAAATAGCTCAAAAAGACTCAAATGTTTATATGGATTCATCAAAAGTTGGGTATGCTGAATCATTAAGTTATAGTAAACTATAAAATTTAATATTTATAACAAAACACAATATTATGGGATTATTAAATAAATTAACAAATAACGGTTCAAATTTAACTTCATTTAATGGGGCTACTCCTGCTAATATGCCTGGTGCGAGTGATTTATCACCTTTACATGATCAATACTCGATCAATGGTAACCCCAACCTGCAGAATAAACCACAACCTTCTACATTAGATTTAGATGGTTTAACTCCTCCTAAGTATACAGATAACTTACCAGGATAATTAAATGCCGTTAGTAGACTTAAAAACCGACCTTAGATCTCTAAGATTTGGCTCCCCTAACAATCCAGGAGATAGACCTGCTGGTGGGTGGAGTAATCAACCTTATATATCAACACCTATTGGAGCTGATTTTTTAGCTCCAACCCCTAATCGCTTTGCTATAGGAAATGGTAGTGATTTTATTTTAAGGGGTGGAGTAAGTGCTTTTGTAGATGCCTCTACAGATGTTGTAAGGTTAGGTAAAATGTTTACTGATATTAAATCTCCAAATGGTATACAATTTTTAGCAAAACAAAATCTCCTATCAATGACGGGAGTGAATATATTTGCTGGATATAATACTATAACAAGAATAGCTAATAGAGCAAGATTAAATGATGGTATTTATACTCCATTATCTACATTTTTAGCAGCAGGTCCTATAGGAAATCTTATTGGTGGTCACCCATTAAAACAAGGTTCAGACCCAACTGGAAACAATATAGCATTTAGTAGACCTCAATATACTAATTTAGTTAATAGATCCAACCCAGTTTTAAGAAATAATTCAAGACTTTTAACCCTTGATAAAAAATTTGTTCGACAACAAACATTTGGTCCTTTATTCTCTTATTTAGGGGGACCCAATGCAGGTGCTGATGTTGCTTCTATTAATACTATTATTAGTTTTGCTAAAGATGGTACTAGAACAGGTATTAATAACCCATTATTTACAGGTGATCGCCCATTTTTCTTTGGTAAAGGAGGAGCTACTCTTACTAATACTGAATTAAATAAATTAAGTAATAATTCATTTAGGACAACAGGTAAAGCTGTAGATTTTAGAAGAAAAATCACTTCTAAAGTTATTGGTATTACACAACATGATATAGCTAGAAGAAATGGTACTTTAACTAATGCCCCAGGTTATAACCTGAAAAACTTTGAAAAAAGAGTAAACGCCGGTAACCCAGGTAATCCCTCGCTTAATAGAAGTAACTATTCTTCGGGTGCTATAGACCCTACAACAGGTAAAACAAATGTAGTAAATAAAATTAATGCATTGTATATGTACAATGCTGATAATGTTACACAACAAAATGCTGCTGTAAATGATTTTGTTAAATTTAGATTTGCGGTAATTAACCCAGATAATCCAAAACGAAAAACCTTTGTTCACTTCCCAGCTTTCTTTGATGGTGCTATTAATGATAATATGGGTGCTAGTTGGGGTAGTTTTAAATATTTAGGTAGAGGTGAAGAATTCTTTAATTACGAAGGATTTACTAGAAGTGTAGGTTTTAGTTTCCAAGTAGTAGCTCAATCAAAACCTGAGTTATCTATAATGTACCAAAAACTAAATTATCTTCAATCAACTCTAGCACCAAATTTTAGTGAAAATGGGTTTATGAGAGGTAATATTCATCAATTAACTATTGGTGGTTACTTTTTTGAACAACCTGGTGTAATTACATCTTTAAGTTATACAATGCCTACTGATTCCCCGTGGGAAATAAGCATTCCTTCATCGAACCAATCCACCGCCAATATAGGTGGTAACACGTATAGAGATCCCGCAGTAAAAGAATTAACTCACATTATTAATGTTTCTGTTGAATTTAAACCAATTCAAAGATTCTTACCACAAACTATAGGTTCACCTTTTGATACTACAAATAAAGATGGTATATTTGGTAAAAATAATATTAAACAAAAATTTATACAATTAGCTAATGGGACAGAAGCAAATCAAAATTTATATGATTTAGGAGTTCCTAATGCTGTAGTAATTCCAAATCCTCAGGAATCTTTACCAGATTTAGCTATTAGTGAAGTTGAACTTGAAGAAATCCCTGAAGAAGATGATTTTGAATTTATAGATATTTTAGGTCAAAGAAGGGCGGCAGAGGCAGAAGAAGCATATACTAACGAGATATTTAATCAAAGATTTTAATGGGTAGATATAGTAATACATTAATTAAAAAAAACGAAGAAGGTAGACGCTATTACATTAGTAATAGATACGTTGAAATTCCTCGTAATGATAATGATCTGTATGTTATTACTACTGATGAAGATAGATATGATATATTAGCTAACCAATATTACAATGATGCTAGCTTTTGGTGGGTAATATCTTCAGCAAACCCAGAATTTGTAGGTTCTATATATCCTCCATCGGGAGTTCAGATAAGAATACCTGGCAATTTATCTTTTGTGTTAAATGCTTTAAATATAAATGAATAAGTTATGGCAAATAATAATTTCGAAGGTACTAATTTACTAGGAGGACCTTTTAAACCTTACGTAGACAAACAAGTTGCTCAAAGGCAAGAACGTTTAGGTAAAATTGAAAAAGATAACCAAGAGATTGTTTGGCAAAACGCTAAATCTGCCTATATAGCATTAGCTTCTTCTGTTAACATTGAAAACACAAAGTATGAAGTGCAAACCTTTGCAACCCCTTCTCCAGTAGCTCCACCAACTACTTCTACTACTACAAATGTACCTACTGCAGCAGCCCAAGCTCAATCCGCAGGACTACAGACTACTATTAGCGAATACGATGATGGTACTAAACGCCTTCAACAATTAGGTTTAGGAAGCTCAGATAGGTTTTTAGGTAACACATTAGCCAATAATATAGTATTATTTGGTGGTACTGCTTACTTTGAAGTCAACTCTTCAGGCTCATATTCAAACCCATATTATCGTTCGGGTTTTGCAACATATAAGACTGTATTAAATAGTTTTGCTTATGGATTTGGTGGAACTAGTTTTGGTATGAGTGCTATGCCTGGTATAACTTCTTTTAATATTAAGTCCCGTAATATGGGTTCTTTAAGAGAAGCCTCAGTAACTATTAGAGCTAATAACAAAACCCAATTTTCCCTTATTGATAGTTTATATTGTAGAATTGGTTATTCTATGTTTATAGAATGGGGTAATTCTATTTACTTTAATAATAATGGTAAATATGTTTCAAATCCTAATGCTGAAGGTGTAACAAGTTTACTACCTGCATTCCTCTCAGGTAAAAATGGTAATAAAGTTATTAGTGATAATCCCAATCAATTTTTAGAATTGATAGAAAAACGTAGAGAAAAATCTAATGGTAATTACGATGCATTTTTTGGTAAAGTAAAAAACTTTAGTTGGGAGTTTAATAAAGCTGGTTATTATGAAATTAGTTTATCTTTAATTAGTCAAGGAGATATAATTGAAAGTTTAAATATTGATGGTCAATATGGTGGGACTTCTACAAACCTTTCAGGAAGTGGAGCTAATCAACCACAACCAAATGAAACTTCTGCTTTAACATCTTTTTTAACCACTGCTGCTTCACCTTCCTATATATCTAGACAAGTAAATAATGCTAGTTCCGCAGCTAGAACAGGTGCTGGAGCAACGGGTGTAAATAACCCAGTTATAAAAAAGGAACAAGTCTCAAAAATAACTTTAGTCCCAGCAATTAACCAAACACTTACAGGGGTGTTTGGTGGACCCCCCACCCCGGGTTCAACATCCTCACCTTCTGATACGATTGCATCTTTAAATTATACTCGATTAGAAAGTTCTGTAGGGAAAATTGTTAGTGCTACTGCCACTTTTGGTTCTGAAAACCCCTATTTTTATGTACGTTTAGGAGATATTTTAGATTTTATTAAAGACAGATTATTAGTATATTCTTCAGAAGGAGATAATGAAGCTCTTTTAGATATAGATACTGATACAAATAAAAATATAATGTACACCCCAGGTATAAATGTATCTGCTGATCCTTCAAAAGTAATGGTTAGAACTAGTTTACCTTACACTAAGGCTGAACTAACTACAATAGCTAATAGTACAACAGATTGGAATAATAAGGTAAACCAAGGTAGTGTTTTTTCTCTAACAGGAAAAGCAGAATTAGAGTTTTGGGAATCTAGTGTAAATCCAAATACCCGCCAACCAGGATTTTCTTTACATGGGAAGATAATGAATATTTATTTTGAGTATCAATATCTTATAGATGCTATTAAAAATTTAAGAAATGAACAAACTGGAACCATTAGTTTATATGATTTTGTAGATGAATTATGTCAAACTGCTAATAGTTGTTTAGGTGGAGTTAATAAACTTACTATTAGATTAGAAGATGATAAAGTAATGAGGATTTATGATCAAAATCCTATTTACGGTACTCAAAATGTTAAAAATTCTATTATTAATCTTTATGGAATAAACCCAACTCTTAATTCTTCAGGATCCGTAGTAGGAAGAGATGGTAGTTTTGTAACAGACTTTAATATTAAAACAGAATTAACTAATGACTTTGCTACTCAAGTTACAATTGGGGCACAAGCTCAAAGTAATAACGTAGGATCAGATACTACAGGTTTATCATCATGGAACTCAGGATTAAAAGATAGATTCTTCCCAGAAAAAATAGATTCTTTAAGAAAAAATAATGGTACAACAGTTCCTACAACCGAAGAAAGAATTAATAAATTAAAAGATCAATTAAAATATCTTTGGTTAGGGTATGCTGAAGGAATCTTAGGACCTATAAGTGGTGGTACATCAATGGTACAAAGAAAAAATGTTTATTTATTTAAAAATTTTCCCACAACCCGATACTCAGAGTTTGTAAAATTACAAAAAGATTGGCTCCAAGAAATTATTAAATTAGAAAATGAAATTTTTAATAAAAACCAAGTAAAAGAAGATAAACAAACTTTAGGAACTAACCAAATAGGAATGCTTCCAATTAATATTTCTGTTACTATGGAAGGACTTTCTGGGATACGAATATATGATAAATTAGAAGTTGATACTAGATTCTTACCTAAATATTACCCCCAAACATTAATTTGGATTATTAAAGGTGTTTCACATGAAATCCAAAACAATAAATGGTATACTAAATTAGAAACTATAGCAGTCCCTAAATTACCAGAAACTCAAGATCTTAAAAATTTAACTTCTACATCATCCCAATTGACACCCCCTAACACAACCACAACTCCTGGTGTTGGATTAGATAGACTAAAATCTCTTATTGGAAAAAAAGAAAGTAATAATAAATATGAAATAGCTAATAATGGTATTGCTGGTGTCCTTTCAACAACTACCATTACAGATAAAACTATTGATAATTTATTAAATATTTATGCTAAACTCCCTTCAAGTAACCCCCAAAGAGTATTTGCTATGGGAAGAATGCAAATTGTACCTAATACATTAACCCGCGCATTGACAAAACCTTACGTTCAAGCAGCTGGTATTACTGGAAATAGTTTATTTGATTCTACAACTCAAGAAATTCTATTTGATTATTTACTATTTAGCAAACGACGTTCTCTTGGAGAATATCTAAATGGGACTAATTCTGGGACTTTAAATGATTTAGAACTAGCTATTAACCTTTTAGGATATGAATGGGCTTCATTCCCTGTATTAAAATCATCATTTGGTCACTTTACTAAATCTTTAAGTACAGATCCTAATTGGACTGGTGCTAATTTTGGTGGAAGTGCTGGTAATCCATCTAATAGTAGTCTTACAGTAGGTGAAGTAGCTGAAGTTTTAGTAAAAACTCGTCAAGAAATAACAGGAAACAATCCTTCATATATTTATCCTTAAAAAAATGTACTACCCAAAATCCCAAATACAAACTGGATTCTATAGTAATAATGATTTGGCTATATCTAGTACCCAAACCTCATATGTAGGTCCTTATTTTAAAACATCAGATGGTAACTTCTATACAGGTAAAGAACCAAATGATGGCCCTAACCAACTCCTTATATCTCTATCAGAATCTAATACAATTATTAATAATATAAATCCAATAAAAAACAGGGTAGAAGATCTAAGATTTAAAGGCACTAATTTAATATATAGTATTTTAAGTGAAGCATCTAAAAATGATCTTCCTTACACCCCAATCCCATATTTCCCTATCTTAACCCAAGATGATATTAATAATGGTGAATTTGTAAGATATTTTGCTAAAAAATCAAATCAAAATTTATATACTGAAATTGATGGTAATAATTTTTCTGAATCAGTATCTTCTAATTTATACATAACTTTTCAATTAGTTTGGGTTATTTCTGGAGAAAAAGAAACAGTTAAACAAATTAATGCAAAACAAGTTGCTTTTGTAGAGAAAAATTTGCAAATTATGGGTTTAGGAGAGTATTTAAAATTTAATTATCTTCAATTTTATCAAGAGTGATATTATAAAAAAAAGGTTGTATATTTAAATAAATGTTTTGGTTAATAGAAAATAAAGAACAATTTGAGGTTTTAAAAAATAGTGGTTTTAAAGAAGCGTTTGTAGAGATTATCTCAAATAATCCTTACCAACACCCAACACAAAACTCTATTATTGGCTTCTATGTAAGACCCATCCAAGGTCATAAGGGATACATTCTACCTATATCTCACCCCGAATGTGAAAATTTGTTTGAGGATGAGGTATATTTATATTTGAAAGGGTTAGAGACGATATATGTAAGAGACAAGAAAGAATTCCTACATTACACGATTTTAAAACAACTTGTAGATATAACATTAGGATCTCCTCCGTATATACCTCCAAAAACAACAGCTCATTCTACATTATATAGAAGATTCCCAGATTTACTTACGGTAAATCAACTCGTGCCAATTACTAAACATTATGAGGTTTGCGAGCAAGTATATGATGATTTGGAGCACCGTGTTAATACCGCGGTAAACCCGTTTTATAATGACAAGGTTACATTAGTGTTTAATGCCATAGAGCGTAATGGTATAAAAATTGATAAAAATGAATTTGAAAAACATTTCCACCCAGTTGAAAACGATGTTGTATACACTAGTTACAACTATAAAACACTTACGACAAGACCATCTAACAAATTTGGGGGAGTTAATTACGCGGCACTTTCACATAAAGACGGATCCCGAAAAAGTTTTATTCCACGTAATGATATTTTTGTCGAATTTGATATTAGTGCCTATCATCCTACTTTGGCTGCTATGCTTGTTGATTATGATTTTGGTAGCGGAGATATTCATCAATCCTTTGCGGATATGTATAAGGTTGATTACGCAAAAGCAAAAGAATTAACATTTAAACAGTTATACGGAGGAGTATTTGATAATTATAAAGATCTTCCGTTTTTTAAGGCAACATCTGAGTATATACGTACGACCTGGGAGACTTTTCAAACAGAAGGCGTTATTACTTGCCCTATCTCTAAATATGAATACAAACGTGATGTTTTAGAGAACATGAATCCGCAAAAACTATTTAACTATATTTTACAAAATATGGAAACGAGCTTGAATGTTGAAGTATTATTTCGTATATTCAAGTTATTGAAAGGTAGGAATACCAAATTGGTTCTTTACACATATGATTCATTTTTACTTGATGTAGATAATAGTGAATTAGAGGTATTAGAACAGATTAAACAGGTTTTTTATAAATTAAAGTTACAACTAAAAGAAAAAAATGGAATCAACTACGATTTTACCTAGATACGATTATATTTATGGGTTAGACACACATTCACCCCAAAATACAATTGATTTGAATAATAAGTTATTTTGTACCTTTACTAGTCTTGAAAATCTTGATAGATTAGTAGAGGATTTACAATCTCAATATACAATCATGTACAACAAGATGTTTGTACTACATATAAAAAGCAACAATGAATACGTTGTTACATACAATGTTGATCAGGGCAATGTATCCTCTATTCCAGAGAATACAATTTTAGTTCATCGTAAAAAAGATAGTAACACACTTTACACCATTAATGCCCTAAACGAATTAATTAAGGGTTTAAATGGTGGTATCGTAGATTCCAGATTTAGAGTAAACTGGCAACACTATCGTAATACAATCCTTTTAACTCAACAAAACGAGCTTAAAGAACTAAAAACCAAAATTCACAAAATTATTGAACTATAATTTGGATTAGTCCAAAACGTTTCGTATATTACAGTTATTAATAAAAAGTTATAAACATGGATTTAGACGTAATCAAGCAGCGTTTAGAGGCTCTGCAAAAACCCACCTCTAACAACAACAACAATGGTAAGTCATTGTTCTGGAAACCATCAGTAGGGAAACAAACAGTTCGTATTGTTCCTTCTAAGTTTAACAAAGCAACTCCTTTTAGTGAATTGTATTTCCATTATGGTATTGGAAAACCAGTAATGATTTCTCCAATTAACTTTGATGAGAAAGACCCATTAGTAGAGTTTGCTAAAAAACTCCGTCAAACCGACCAACCTGAGAATTGGAAATTGGCTAAAAAGCTCGAACCAAAAGTTCGTTACTTCGCTCCTGTTATCGTTCGTGGTATGGAAGATGAAGGTGTTAAGATTTGGCAATTCGGTAAAGAGCTATATTCATCATTCCTGTCAATGGCAATGGATGATGAAGTAGGTGACTTTACAGATGTAGTTGCTGGTCGTGATATCAAGCTAACTACTGAAGGGCCAGAAATGACAGGTACTAAGTATAATCGTACTGTAGCTTCTCCATCAATGAAGCAAACACCACTAGATGCTGATGCTTCAAAAGTAGAGAGCTGGTTATCAAATCAGGTAGACCCACAAGGTGTATTTAAACAAGTTCCTTACGATGAAATGAAATCAAACCTAGAGTCTTGGTTATCTCCAGAAGATGCTGCTCAAGAAGGTGATATCATTGATGATGAAAAGGAAGTAGAAACTCCTCAAACTAATTATTCTTTGAATACTTCTACAGACAATGTTAAGCAAACCAAATTAGATAAATTTGATAGTTTGTTTGATGATGATAGTAGTAACGATCTTCCATTCTAAGTATGGCTAGAAAGGCAAGTAAATCACTAACAGCAGCTGTGTCTGCTGAGATTAAAAGTAAATTTGATCTAAGTAATTTCAAGGATAAGAAAGGTCTTAGTGGGAACGTTAAGTTTAAACCCCAACAGTGGGTCCCACTAAGCAATGCCTTCCAAGAAGTTACTTCAGTACCTGGAATCCCTACAGGACATATTTGTCTACTTAGAGGACATTCAGATACAGGAAAAACTACAGCACTTATTGAAGCTGCTGTTAGTGCTCAAAAAACAGGAATTCTCCCCGTATTCATTATTACTGAAATGAAATGGAATTGGGAGCACGCTATGCAAATGGGTTTAGATATTGAAGAAGTATTTGATAAAGAGACTGGTGAGTTAATAGATTACCAAGGTAATTTTATCTATGCTGATAGAGAAACAATCCATACAATCGAAGATGTTGCTGCTTTTATTCTTGACTTATTAGATGAGCAGAAAAAAGGTAATTTACCCTTTGATTTAATGTTCCTTTGGGATTCTATCGGTTCAGTACCTTGTGAATTATCTGTACGTTCTAATAAAAATAATAACGAGTGGAATGCTGGTGCTATGTCAACCCAATTCGGTAATAGCGTTAATCAAAGAATTACATTATCACGTAAGGAAAGTTCAGCATATACTAATACATTAGTTTGTATTAATAAAGTTTGGACAGCAAAACCAGAATCACCAATGGGTAAACCAAAGTTGATGAATAAAGGTGGATTTGCTATGTGGTTTGATGCTACGTTTGTAGTTACATTTGGTAATATTGCTAATGCGGGAACATCTAAGATTAAAGCAATCAAAGATAAAAAGCAAGTTGAATTTGCTAAACGTACTAATCTACAAATTGATAAAAACCACATTAATGGTCTTACTACTAGAGGTAAAATTATTATGACACCACATGGTTTTATTAATGATACAGAAAAAGACCTTAAAAAATATAAAGATGACCATACTAAAGAATGGAGTAAAATCCTAGGTGGTGGTGATTTTGATATTATAGAGGAAGTTTACGAGGAACCTCAACCTGAGGTATTTACAGAACAAGAACCAAGTTAAGTTATGGCAAATAAGGATTTATTAGAGCTCCTCAATAATATGGATAAGGAGCCGGAGACACCCTCCTCACAACATGAAAGAGTTTTATTTATTGACGGTCTAAATCTATTTTTTAGAAACTTCGCAATGCTCAATATTGTAAATGAGCACGGCGTTCATGTAGGGGGGTTAGGAGGATTTGTTCGTTCTTTGGGGACTCTAATAAATGCTATTCAGCCAACAGCAATGTACATTATCTTTGATGGAGAAAATTCATCAATGAATCGTAAAAATGTTCTTTCAGAATATAAGTCTGGCCGTCATCAGTCTCGTATTACTAATTGGGAAATATTTGAAGACGTAGGAGATGAACACGATGCTAAATTAGACCAAATCGTAAGATTAATCGATTACTTAAAGTGTCTCCCTGTAAAAACCATAGCGCTCGATAAAGTAGAGGCCGATGATATTATCGCGCATTTGGCGACGACTATCACCAATACCCATGACAACTCTCGAGCGTTTATTGTCTCCAGCGAT
>Ga0209534_10001713_pt1 | contig 22655 bp, 22 predicted proteins | sample COG_07_FD_184751 | JGI IMG/M metagenome (GOLD analysis project Ga0209534, IMG submission 184751) | Pelagic Microbial community sample from North Sea - COGITO 998_met_07 (SPAdes) (version 2) | ecosystem: Environmental > Aquatic > Marine > Neritic zone/Coastal water | place: Helgoland, sampling...
AATGTGGTATTCAATGTGTACCGCATGTGCTGAAGCCAGATCCGAGCCCCTTTTGCATTCATTATGTGCTTTGCCAAGTCATGATGGCGCTGCAGCCTGAATTGTCCTCCCGCGTATTTCTTGCCACCTCCCATTGCGTCCAGCCAAAAGTTGGTTTGTCCGATTATGTGATGCTCAATGGACCCAAGCACTTTGAACGTTTTGATGAACTGAATATCTTCCGCTTCGTCAAACAGGTTTGTGTAAAATTCAGTGATAAACTGTCGAATCTTGTTTTCCCCCAGAATGCTGTACAGCTGCCAAAAGTACAACGTGCCTGACTCATTTTCGTGCCCATTCAGTGTGAGAACTTGCGGGTCTTTGTGATACTCTGCTGGTACCTTTGCATCCAGGTATTCCCTCTGAAACTGAAGAGTAACAAAGCCCTCCATACTCATTGGAAAGACATTACTCCTTTGAAGTACAGCGCAGTGCTGTCATTATCGTTTTCTGGTGGCGTTTTGCGTGATCTGGAGTATACGCCGTTTCCAGGTACGTCTCCATCTCTCTCAGTGCCCCCAGTTTGCTCATCGTGTCATAATGCTTCTTCTGTATGTGCTGCAAATCGTCGGCGCACTGTGCAAACTCTTCCTCCACAACGTCCGAAGCCACCTTTTGAACGTGCTGCTCACCGTCGTAACACCAGATGAGGTTCGATCTATCATTCGTCACCTTCAAGTTTCGATTTTCCGGTTTGCTATGCGTCTCCATAATCATTTTCGCTCCAGTTTGCCAGTCCAAGTGGCGCCCGCTTCTGTTTCGCTGGTCGTCAAGCAGCCACTGCGCAACCTTCTCGGGGAGATTTCGCATTATACGCTCCGTGTTCTCCACAGAATTGATCACAACGTTGTACTGCGTATTGTTGCTGTTATTGTTGTTGACTATCGTCACATTGTTCACAGTTTTGCAATATTTGGCGTCGTGTTGTTCAGTGATTGATTCAAAGTATTCGGCTCTTGCCTTGCACCTCTTGAAGTGACGCATCAAGTGCTCGCGCCTTGATAGTACTTTGTTGCAAAACCTGCAGTCTTTTTCGTGATACCTATCAATAGGTATGCATAGTTTCAGTTCGAGTTTTCTGAGTTGATCATTCTCCTTACATATCTGCTCATGTCGCTTTGCATTAGAAACTGTAGTAAATCCATACTTACAATACTTGCATTCCGAGCCGTGGGTAGTTCGGATAACTTCGGGGGTAGAAGGATCATTTTTGGGGTCAGAGGGATTAAGTTCGGGGGTAGAGGGTGCTACCTTGCATGGGTACTTTCGTTTCAAATGCCTCGATAACTCCCACTGCATGTTAAACTGTTTTAGGCACTTAGAACACTGAGCCATTGTAGTAATGAAATATTATTATTCCATGATATTTTGTTGGAATTTTGTTGGTATTTTGTTGTTGTGTGTGTTCAGAGGGAGCATGAAAACGTTTTTACAAAATGAAAAAAATCGTTGTTCACTCAGCATGTGCCGCTCCCGGGTCTTCGGGTTGTTCATTGTACATTGCTTCATGTCGTTCCGTGATTGATTTCAAGTAATTTGATCTGACTTTGCATCTTGTGTAGTGACGCAACAAGTTCTCCCTTCGAGTAAATTCGTTGTTGCAAAACCTGCAGTCTTTTTCGTGATATCTATCAATAGGTATGCATAGCTTCAGTTCGAGTTTTCTGAGCTGATCATTCTCCTTGCACTTCTCTTTTCTGTGAATGTGTACTTACAGTACATACACTCCTTTGCATGGGGAGCTTATGATCGAAACATTGAATATATCCTGCAAATACACCAACCATAATATAAGTTATAGTCTTCCTAGGTCAAGTCTCTGTTTCACATACGGACACTCCACCAATTTTTGTATCACTTCACGCTCTGCTTCTACACCGTTATTCACTGACAATGTAAGCACCTGTTGACTTCCTTTCGGATACTGCTGCAGTCGTTTACATGTCCCGTCGTATTTAATGCCTTGCGAAGATCTCCCAACTTTATACACGGGAATGTATTGTGTATATCAAGTATATGATGTCTTTCATGCGTTTAACACGTGTGCTGACTTTATGCGCTTTCGAACATATTGCGGAAAGCCCTAAAGTACCTGGTGCCCATTGTGCGTTGCGCCCGTGCACTAAAGTGAATGAGATCTCCATTTTTGTACTGTGAGTCCGAAGGTTCCAGGTCTGAGCACATGACACACTTTGTGTAAGGATCCGCGTCGAGGTTCAAGTTTCGGAGCTGTACGTTACGCGCCTCCCAGCCTGAGTCTTGATCTGTTCCAACGTCTGCACCAGTGGTTTCACCCACAACAAACGGAGTCCGCGTGTCTGCCCATGGCTCGTTGCGGTACTGAGAGATCACTTGATGTATACAGTCTGTGTAGTACTGAGCTTCTGAGTTCCACCCATCAGACTCTCCCTGGTGCCAGCATACAACGCCCACCTTGCGTTGTCCTGCTTCCAAGTGTTGGAGCGCATTATGTATTTGCTGAACGTGCAGGTCGTAAATGTCCCCTTGCAACACCCCGGCGCCTGCAGCGCGCTGTACGTTGTACGTATGCCATACGTGCCCCTGCGGAAACTTGGCCCATCGGGCAATAGCCTGTCCCCCGACACCCACATTGATTATTCCTGGGCGAATGTCAGGGTACGCCTCCACGAGCCGGCGCGCAAAGTGAAACGCGAGGCTCTGTAACCCAGCGGGTTTGTGCCAAAAAGCGCCCAGTGATTCGGTATTCAGATCAGCGATTTCCCATTGCTGCGTGGTGGCATTGAACCCAAAGATGCGCTCATGTGGCTGGTCATTGAGCTCATTTGCGTCATAGTATGCGTTTGCACCCTGGCTGTTGCTCTGACCAGTGAGTGCGATGATAAAGTTGGGCTTTGAGATGTCTCCGTGGGAGTCAAAAGGTATTTGAGTTTGTCCAAATTCCTGAGCAGTTGCATTCCAAAGCAGGGGGTCCCCGTCAGCCACGCCGCGCATGTTCACCTTTGGTTGTAACGTAGCTTGCAAGGCAAACTTGATTTCAACTTGTTGGTGAATTGCGTACACTCGCAGTCGCTTGTATGTGTACTGCCAAGAGTTGTACATAAAAGTCCAATCTTTGTGCTCATTTGATGTGTTGTTGCCAATTCCAAGATCCTTGTGAACACCGTTGTGGTTGTTGAACGCCCATAGCACATTTGTGCCGCAGTGCACCTGCATGCAGCCGTAGCTGCCTACGTTTAATCCAGAGGCTAAATCGTCAGTGGAGTCATAATTGTTTATGCCCGGTGAGTAATTATATGCAGTGAACTCAATGTGTCCATTTGCGAGTCCAGTTTCATTTGCACCGTCGCTCGATCGAAAATCCAAATTGTTGACAGCGAGCTTTTTAAAGGTTCCATCTGCTTGAGGAATCCCAAAGTCTGCTGGGTGTTGACTGAACGCGTCAAACTCTGTGTACACCCATTGGTTACCAAACTGTTGGCTCTGAAGTTCAAGCAGATACCCCACCCTGTGAATGGGCTGCTGCGGCACTGCTGAGGAGCTCGAGTCAAAACGGATATCATGCATCAAGGTTTTTGTAGAGACAAATTCCATGTACAATACTTAAGATTCTTTGCGGGGCCAGCTTTTCATGAGGGCAGTCACGCTGTCTTTGATGGTTGGAATCTCAGGGTACATCTCACTCAACAACGTAGTATTTAGCTTGTTGTTGCTTCGGCTAGAGTCGAGAATTGCATTTTGCTCTTCGATTGTAAAATTGGAGTACTCAAAGCCCCAGTCGACATGCTCTTTGTAGAGCTCCAGGATTTCGTTGTGGCTGATTGTCCCTGGGTTTGTGAGATTGACTGTTCCAATATGACGCTTTGTTGCCAGATCAATCATTACAGGAAGGAGGTCTGGGAGCACTGTCATGGAGTTTTGCACATTCACCACCTTGGTATACTGTGTGATTTTTGTGATAAAGTTGCGTGGGTTGTGATAGCCCACAATGGGCATTCGAATCCGAATGTTCAGCACATCAAGCTGGTGCATCAGGCGATCTGTAAAGCCCTTCACAGTGCTGTAACCAGATCCAAAAAAGTCTGGCAGGGACTCCTCATTGTAGCCATTGGAGTCTGCAATGACGTTGGGATCTTGGCTAAAAATACAGCCAGTGCCAAGGTACGTGAGATGCACCCCAAACTCCTTGCAGACGAGCGCAAGCGACACTGGGCTAAACAAGTTGTCTCGCACATTGTCAACCAACTTGCCAGGTTGTTCGAGGTAGTCAATAGTGCTGTATCCAGGACCGTGCGTCCGACCAATCAGACACAATACGCGATCCGGTTGAACGTTGATAATTTCATTGGTCACCTCTTGAGTGCAATCTGCCCGACACTGTGCATACTTGACTGAATGGTCACTGTTGGACTCAAGTAGGGATACCACTTGCTGACCGATCCAACCGCGAGCGCCAAAAATGAGCCACTTCATGTAAATGTACAGCAGCTAAAATCTTTATATTAAACAATGTGCGAAGAGCAGGTTGCAGAGGCTTATTTGCAGGTGCTGGGACGCCTGCCCGACGAATCAGGGCTGAGAACGTACACGCGTTGTGCAAACCGCAGAGGAATTGAGGCAGTTATTAGACGCCTGAAAAACAGCGAGGAATACAGATTCAAACAAGCGTACAACCCAGCACCGTTTAATGAGTTTATTGAAAAGCAAACAGAGATCCTGAAAGATGAGTCGTTTACTATGAGCCAAGACGCCACAAAGTGTGCAGTGATTGTGGAAGGACGTACATTTGAAACATTAAACACACTAGTGAAGTTGACTCTGCGTTATCTTCCACATGATTGGGGTCTCATGGTAATATGCCCTATCCACAATCTCGAATACAATAAAAACAAGCTCGCTGATATTCAAAATGTGGTTTATAAAACTGTGGAGTCACTGGAAACTGTTGAGGATTACAACAATCTGCTGCTAAGTTTAGACTTTTGGGAAACGCTTCTGGCTAAAGTCAAACATGCACTGATTTTTCAAACGGATAGTTTTCTCCTGAGACGTGGTATAGACTCCTTTCTTGATTATGACTACATAGGCGCACGAATTCCGTGTGGAAAAGTCATGAATGGTGGACTTAGTCTAAGAAAAACAGAAACTATGAAAGACATCCTGAAAAAGTATAGCCCACGCAAATATGAAAACGAGGACATATTCTTTTCCAGGTGTATCGAAAAATTCCCTTCAACTTTCGAACAAGACTCATTTAGCGTGGAGAAATGCGTAGTGGACACACAACCATTAGGTGTACACAAGGCGTGGTTTTATAACTTCGCAACTTATTGCGTTTAAAATAAAACATTATATAATGAACTTATCTCATCCAAACATTGGCCATGATGTTCATTGTATTCAAAGCATCCCAACTGATCTCATCGATATGAACTGTGTATACTTCGGTTCAAACCGTGTAACAATCGACTTTACAACAAGTTCAAAAATGTATTTTGCCCTAATTATTCACAACTATCCAATCGACTGATCTGACGCATACTATGCTAAACTAGAAATTGTTAACGAAGGTAGTAACTCTGTATCTTTTGATGTGACTGAACCTTTTTCGCATAGATGCAAGGAATACGTGTTCAGAATTTGGATATTACCGACAACTGATGCAGTGGTTACCATAAATAAAATTTGTTTAAATGCACAACCATATACACTTAAAGTTGATCAACTTGGTCTTACTGATGGAGATCTGCTATACTTTAACATGCAAAACAAGTTCCGTACAGAAATTATGGTTCACACGATAAACCAAATTTTATAATCGCATTAACTGGTCAGAGTAATAGCCAGGGGGTTGGAGGTCTATATTATGACACATCCAAAGATGATCAGCCTCACAATAGAGTCTATTCATTTAACATATGGTCTAAAACATGGGAAATGGCAGACTTGCGAAAACATATAGGAACAAAACCTCCGTTATTACAATGCTTGGCTTTTCACTTTGCCAAGAAGCTAGTAGAAGGGTATTCAGACATCAGAGTTGGAATAATAAATTTTGGGGTTGATGGCCAGCCTATATCAAGATGGGTCAAATATGATGCAGATGAAGAATATTATCAATTTAACCAACAAAATGCTGGAGTTTCCGGTGAAATTGATTATGGACAAGATTATGGAAATTATATGCCAGGAGTACAAGGTGATATTTATGATGCTCATGTAAGAAATATTCACGAGGCAATGGATTCAATTGATCCAGAAAATCGAATTATTGATGTTATTTGCTGGCATCAAGGAGAAGGTAATGGTGGTGTTTCTTCATTTAATGAAAGATACTTCGAGACTTCATTGAATAAAGTTATACATCAATATAGATCTCTTGAGTACTGTTATTCAAAGACTCCTTTCATAGTTGGTGAAACTACAGGGGCTTACACTGGTTCATACAAAGGATGGGAAGCTCGCAATAAAGAATTGCGATATCTTAATGTTGATGGTGACCCTTACACGAAATGTGTGTCATCTATGGACTTGGAAGTGAGTGACTCAGAGTTTAACAATGGTGATAAAATCCATTTCAGTTCTGAAAGTCATAGGATATTAGGAAAACGTTATTTTGAGGCGTTTCGTTCAATTCATGTTGAGTAACCTATACATGTTCAAGTTTATGGTTAATTAAGATATGTATCCTCCTTGATCAATAACCTCACTCGAGATGGGCGTTTGACTTGGCAACATATTCGGATAATCTTCAGTATAAATCAGAGCTGTTTTGTAGAATTTATGAGTCCACTTAGAGTGAAATAGTATATTTCCTTGCATATCAACTTCATAGATATTATTATCACTTGTTACCAAAAATGAATTTTGCATCTTATATGCTCCTGATGTTACTTTCCATGAAAATTCGTATGGGAGTATGATTTGATGATATTTGTAGAAATAACCTTGCTCGTTTATTTTGTATAAGAAAATTGCATTTTGCCATGGATTATCATTTCGCGTTCCTACGTATTTGTATTGATTGATAAATACGCTGAATTCTTCGTCATTGATCCATTCGGAACTATGCTGATGCATGGTAACCACACCATTTTTCAGGGACGGTATAGGTTCGTCAAATTCATTTGTCATGACTTCGTAATCTCCTGTTGTCATATTATATATTACTGTACTTGCAATTTCCCTACAGGATATAAGTAATTTGTTATTTCTTATGGATATGCCATTTGCATGCGTTAAATCGTTTTTGTCATTGAGGTGTCGCAGAGATTCGTGTGTCTGAAAAATCAATTTCAAATCAAAAACTTTAATTGGTTCTGAAGTGCTTAAGTCTTCATTTATTTTTATCTTGTATACAGAGTCAATGTATCGCGTTGAGCCATTCTTCAAATATTCAGGAAGATCATAGTCGGCATATTTCTCTCTATATATGTAGTATATATGGTTGGTACTTTCGTCAAACTCGATGTCGTGATGAACGTGATTGTTTGTTTCACTATCAAACAGTTCAAGTTTCAATAAGACTTCACTGTTTTGATTAAGAAATAATATTTCACCCCCACTTCCCATGTTCTCGAAATTTTTATCACCTGATAAAGATACAAAACAGTTTTTAAAGACACCGGATTTTATATGATATGTCATGTATAAGTGCGAAGGACTAATAACTTGTTCATATATTTGATTGTATTTATTTGTAACTACAAATGATTTACTATTAAAATATTGAACGATGAATTTGTCGGTTTCTGAGTGATCAACATTTACATGTTGCGTTCCATACTCTGTAAATCGTTCATTATATTGCGGATTGTGTTTTGGGTACTTCAATGCTCTGAATACCATGTTTTGTCCATACCCCAACGTTCCACTTTGTGATTCTTCTACCATATTCATATTTTTAAACTCATATGGTGATGTGTATCTCCATACTACGTTATAATTCTCATCAAACTCTATTATTGTTCCTACTGGCCCACAGCACGCTAACGTATGTTCATTTGGTAATCGCTGACATCCAGATATAAAATCACTCAACAAATTCTTTTGAATTTTTATGTTTTTAGAATCATACGGTAAAAATACACCTTTTGAATCATATTTGTATGTTCCATCATTGTTGTATTCTGGTTCAATAACACGGATGATACTTTGATCATCAGCAAGCTGACCATTGTCAAATAGCATTATTTTTCCTTTGTCTTTACCAACAGTTATCCAATGCGTATTATGTTGTCCGTCCAATACCCGCATCCCTTTATCATTGTATGTCTTTGTGTTTCCCCATCTGTACACAATGTTATTTGTGTTTTTGTTTATTACCCATAACTCATGATACCCTCTAACACTTATCATAACTTCGTTTTGTTCCTCATTCCAGTCTAGAGCATTAGCATGGAATATATCATCTTTGACATCTGGCTGCCCAGTTGAAAAATCTATTTCATCATCTGGGTAATTAAAATCTAGCTTACAGTTGTTGTTTTGTGAATAAACACTATTTACATAGTTAAGTTTATCTGGAAACCTGTCTTGTACCATGTGATCCCATTGATTCCAAATCCATTTTGCTGTTGAATATCCTTCTATTTCATTTGTCTGAAATACTGTTATTTTATCAAAAGTGAGTGTATTTTCAGCTGAAGGTGTTGTTTTGCTTAAACACCAAAGGCGATAAACATACGACTTATGTTTGTGTTGAAAATCCGTAGAAATCAGTAAATCTTTAATAATGTTTTTGCCAGGATGTATGGTTACAGAATCACTTACGTGCCACTTTGAACTCCACTCAACATTACCATTATCGTCTATAGAATGAATGATAAATATCATTGTGATATCGTCATTTGTGTTATTTGTACATTCTAGTTCTTCTATTCCATAAATCATAATATTGCTAAAAGACAGCGATCCAATTTTGCTTGATGAAAAAGTTATAACGTTGTCAATACATTGTTCTGCTATTACGTGATTTAGTAATACTGTAGAATCAGTTAAGATGTTTTTATGTTTTGCAGTTATATCGATTGGAATCTCTATCACTTGTTCAAATCCAATACCAACATTTTCAGTCATCAAAGCAGGATCTCTACCTGCTTTGACACATTCATCATAGTCGTAATACACCCAGTTAAGTAAGAAAACACTGTTTGTTACACTTCTATACGAATAATCATGATGAAATACTACTTTTCTTACAACGCCATCTAAATCATATTCACCAGAAAGTGTATACCTGAATAAAACTTGAGAATTGAAGTCAACAACTTCGAGAACCCCCTGTGCTCCTCCCCACCTAACTTCACTAGGGACTAAGTTACCTGTATTATCAGCATGAACAACAGCTCTCATTAACTTTCCAGCTAATGGACCATCATTTATCAAATATGTATTTAAAACAGGTGAATTACCATACCAAGTATGAACTGTATCACCTTTATTATCTATCATAAACGTATTTCCTTGTCTCATAGGCGAGAATAATGTATATCCATCATATGCGTTGTCAGATGATATAACAGTACCAAGGTTGCGAACATTTAGCAATCTATCAATAATGTAGACGGTAGAGTTGGGGGCGGTGCTATTAAATGTTGCTAATACATTGAAATTATTACCGTAATCATCTTGTGTTATTATATTGTTTTGAAAATGAAAATCGATTTGTTCATCAAATTTATATACACTTTTGAATTGTTCATGTGTAATTCTCATTTTGTCAATAGCATCTAAAATAGCATCATTGATTGGTATATATATGTAGCCTTCCTTACCAAAGTTGTCCAACTTTTGTTGTGTACGGACCAGGTCAACAAAATGCGTTACGTGTGGTAATCCTTGTAAAAGTTCTAAAACAGTGTTAACCCTTAAGGAGTCAACATAAGATTGAATGTTCATTGTAATATAATTTTCATAAAAAATTTGAATATAACTCTGAAATTCCGACATGCAGGGATACCACCTGCTGACCAATCCAACCGCGAGCGCGAAAAATGTAAATTTACATCAGCTAAAATCTTTATATTGAACAATGTGCGAAGAGAAGGTGCATTCCTTCAATTACTAGAGACAAATTTGTTTATAATGGGGAAAATGTAATTTGTAAACATTTCTTGGATTTGTTCATTTGAATAATCAACGATGAAGCCGTGACTATCATTTTTTTCAATTTTTTGTACGCAAACACCACGTACTCGTTTGACGAAATATTCAATTTGTTTTAAGTCATATTCATTATTAGAGCAATATATATGTATTGCACATTTATCATATGTTTGTAGTGTCAAGTCTCCATGTGAATGTCTGGGAAACGGAAATGGAGCATTTTCGTTCATATAGCAATTTTGTGATATGTTAGTTTGTGGACTTATAGCTATGATTGTATCTGCTTCAAGTAGAGAACCGAAAAGCAAAGCGCCATATCCACCCATGGACGCACCAAACGTAATAACGGTATTGTATTTCATTTGTTTTATCAGTGATTGTAAATACAAAGTAATGTCGTTTTTTGATTCTGTATACCAATCACACTTATTTGGTGTGATGAAAGCAATGTCACTCTGTGTAAAGTTTTTAAGCCAAAAAAACCATTCTATGTTTTTTTCCTGACATGAAGTTCGCAAAATTCCATGTATATCAGCACTACAAAATGAGATGAGTAATATACTAGAATCATTCCTGACGGTAGTTGTGTGAAATGTTTTGGTGACTGTCAAAATATTCATATATAGGATAAATTTTTTTTTTTGAATTCATCAGACGTTTGAACGTCGTCATTTTTTTCTTGTTTACGATAAAAGAATGTTGAATCATGTGTACAACTCAACCGTTGCGAATCCCAACAAATTGTTAATAATATTTAATTCTGCTTTCAATTATTCGACCAAAAGTTTTTTTGAATTTTATAAAATTTCTCAAAAACACATTCCTACCTTGCATTTTAGTGAAAGTCATAATACGTGGTATCTCCAACACGTGCAACAAATACGTTTGATAATTGAAAAACATTTGAATGGTGTTGACACAGTTTTCACATTGGGACTTTCCAAAGGAGGATATGCAGCGCTGTTATTCGGGCAAATGTACAATGCAGAAATATTTGCAATCAATCCTCAAACAAATCTTTCCCTCGAATTTGAAAAAATGTGCATTGAACAAGACGCAATATCATTCATAGATAAATTCAATGACCATAATAAGTATGACTCTGATTTCTATCAATTGAAAATGATTTTGCATCCTGATAAATACTCCCACATACACATTTTTTGCGGAACTTGCAAATATGACACTATGCATATTCGCGAATTATTAAAGTTACAGAAACTATCTGTAATAAAATATGATACAAACGTTCATAGTATATTAGATGATTTCGTCATAAAAACAGATATTTATTCGAAAATTTACGAACGAATTTCAAATTAACTTTACAGGATGTAAAATAATGTTTTCTTTCAAATTCAACTCTGATTTCATTGTATCAGGGTTTTTTTGTTTAATCATGGTTGCGATTTTGTCACACAATTCATTTGCATATACAGTAACTTCGGAATTGTGTTCATGCTTTATAGCTGATAAAGAGTAATCATATCTTCTACAAAAATTTGGCATCAATGCCTCAAGAAAGCCATCGAAATCTTTACCTAGTGCACTTGCCATGTGGATTAAAACAAATGGTTTGAAGCGCGCGGCCATCAACCATGCTTGCATGAGAACTACCTCCTTCATATCAAAGCCTCGTAATGATGACAACCAGTTCCACGATTCATCAATATTTATTAGTTGTGTTGCAAGCACATCAGACACATCGTTGTCGTATTCCTTTATGAACTCATTCATCGAACCTGTAAAGTAAACGTCATTTTCAACGCACCAGACAAAATTGAATTCTGACACAAATTTCCTATTTTGGTGGACATATTGCATATACATTACATGCCCTCCGCCATCATGTCGGTCATATGAATTTTTACTCAATGTAGTTTCGTTTCTATAGATAGATACACAGTTAACATGTTCCGGTAAAATTTCACTTGTTTGAAAACATTCGGAAGAAACATTGTCTAGCAGAAGTACATAAGTCAGTTCAGAATCTGGTTTATACTGCGCTTTCAATGAACGTATCAAATTATCGTTTATGTAATGTGACAGTATTAATATTAAACTTTTCATTGTACAATAACAATCAAAATGAATTATATTTCGTGACGAATAGATTGAAAGATATTCAGTGCATTTGCTATGGCTTCGTCCATATTGAAATATTTGTAATTCGCAAGTCTTCCTACGAAAATTACGTTATTGTCTTTTGATTCTTTGTCGGCTAATAATTTATACATTTCGAAAATTTTGCGATTTTTATCATTTGGAACAGGATAGTATGGCTCTCCATCATCTGTTGTATACTCCTTGACAATAATTGTTTTTCCAGTGCACGTTTTTTGATTTAAGAAATGTTTGTATTCAACGATACGAGTGTATTCAGTATCAGGTCCAGGATAATTTACAACGCTATTCGATTGAAATAGATGAACATCGTGACTCTCTTCTTTGAAATTTATACTTCTATACTCTAATTTCGGATATCCAGAATCTCCGAAGTATTGGTCAATCGGTCCAGTGTAAATAATTTTTGAGTATTCAGCAAGGTTTACTACCTTGCTGTATTCGAAAAAATCCGTATTTAAGTGGACAGAAATGTTTTCATGTTTCAACAACTTGGCGAAGAAATTCGTATATCCGTATTTTGGTAGTGCCTGATATTTGTCAATAAAGTATCTATCATCAAAGTTATCACGTACAGGTATTCGCTGTAACACACTTGCATCAAGTTCTTCAGGATATTTATCCCATTGTTTCTTTGTATATGTTTCAAAAATTAGTTTGTATAACTCAGGTCCAACGCGATTTAATGCTGCCTCCTTCCCATTAGCAGGGAAAATATATTTTGTTTGATTACTATCAAGCCATTGTCTCATTTCAATGTCATTTTTAATGTTTGTATCAAATAGTTTATTGACAGTAGTTATATTTACAGGAATCGGCACATAGTTTCCATTAACGTAACCAACGACACGATGTTCCCACTCAATCCACTCTGAAAACTTTTTTACGTACATCCATACGTGGTCGTTGTTTGTATGAAACAGATGTGCACCATATTTGTTCATTAGTATACCGTCCTTATTGTAAAAATCATAACAGTTACCTCCGATATGGTCGCGTTTTTCAATAATTGTTACGTTAAATCCATTTGTTGCAAATTGTTCACCTAAAACCGCACCTGAAAGCCCACATCCAACAATAAGAATGTTCTTCATATTTTTTGATAACATTTTTCATATTTTTTCTACACGCGTTATACTACAGCTGATGGATATCAAATACGTTTATTAATCTTGTTTTTCATGGAGGTCCTGATAGCACTCTTGAAATCAGAGTGTTTTCAAAGAATTTTAATCAAGCGGGTATTGAGGTTCCTCCACCTGGTGTGGGAATGCTAACCACATACCGTATCCAGAGTTTGTTAAGTTACGTAAACAAGGTAGAAGTTACACAGTTATCCGACCTTGTTCAGCGAGGAGAAGGTACTATGGAGTCATTTTGGAGAGCAACGTGTGGTGGCATTGCACGTTATATTTTAAAAACAATTATGTCAATTTACGTATGCATATTGTTGGAATATTAGCATGCAGTGGAATGACATACCCATTTTGTGCGACTGATTTCATTAACATTATTCACCGCTTATCTGATAGCTTCACTCTAGTGATTGTTGACAATAGACTTCCTTGTGATTATAATAAGATTATTGAAGGCAAAGTACATGTAATCGGTTCGTGTGATACTTTGCATGAGTTTACCTGTTTAAACACGGGTTTAGCATACATTAAAACACACAGCATTGTGTGTGATAGTTGTATATTAGCAACATCAGCACTAATGAACAAACCAAACGAACACATTCAAATGTTTACACGACAACATTATGAAATTTTTATGAAATCAGACTATGAAGTATGTGGTTTATTGGACTCTTTTGGAGAAAAGTTGGATAACATCGATATCAGCCAGTGGATTAGAACAAACTTTGTCTTATTAAAAGCGCATGTACTTGACAACATAAATTTTTCAATGCCTTTCCATAATTTCAAAAAAATTGAAAGTAAGATGCTTGAACAGAAGACTCACGAATGGTTGAACAAACATGAAAGTTATAAGACTGCTTCCAGCGAAGTCATAAGTACGCGAATCAAATGTATACAGTATGAGAAATTGTTTACTGCAGTTCTGATGCATTTGAATGTAAAAATCATGGATATGCGCTCTATTCAACAGTAGGGTAATACATCTCGTTCAATTACTTTTTTTTGATTTTCGTAAGAAAAGTGCTGTTTGGCAAATTCATATCCCTTGTTGGCAACACTATCACACAAATCAAAATTCTCATATGTAACTAATATGTGCTTTTGAAACGACTCTTCGCGTGAAACAAATATTGAATCATCGGGAATGGACATTCCTTCAACACCAATCGGTGTGGAAAGAGTTGGCAGGCAATTAGCAAGTGCGTGGGCAATCTTTCCTTTACTTCCTGCGCCATATCTTAAAGGAACTATGTTCAATCGAACGCGGTGCATTAATGACCTCAAGTCAGTTTCAGGTAAAAAACCGTGGTATTGATAGTTCTTGGGCAATTTTCTTTGTAGGGCAGTCGGAAGTTTTGAACCGACGATGTGGACTGGTAATGGTACATCCGTAGAGATAAGAAACTCCAGAGCATCAACATTTGGAGTATGTGAAAACCCACCAACAAAAATGATACCCTCTCGCTTATTTGCTTTGTACATTATTTTTTTTGGAATCTCAATGTTGATAGGAATCAGCACTATATTTTGTTCGATATGTTTTTGTGATAACATTGATTTTTCATATGTATTGATTACACTTGCGAACTTTGCTTTTTTTATGTACATCAGTTCTTTGGATTCAATTTGAGAATCTATGATCCGGTGCTGTAAAGTTGCCTCCCTATTCAATCTCACAAAATGAAGATCAAGCGTATGAAACAAAACCTTGTTGGAAAACTCGTTAAAATATGGTAAACATGTTTCTACACTGTTTAATCTACACATAACAATCAAACATGCACGTTCGCAAATTTGGTGCAAATCAACCTGTGAAGGACGTAACGTATCGCAGTCGTCTCGAAAATGAGAATATATTCCTAATGCACCTAGTTTATCAGTGTAGTACGGGAAATATGTTGTGTTATCCCACCCGCAGAATACAACATCACAACTTGCTTCTTTGAACGCTCTCATCATATTGAAAATTCCATTAGAACCTGAGTCTTGATCTGGAGTTGGGGTACTTGCGTCCAATACTAGTACAACTCTATCTTTTTCAAATGTATAATTCGTTGCACATTTTTGTTTCCGGCATATTCTGTAAAAAGACGTAGATTCTTCTATAATTTGTATGTATGGAAAGGTCATGGTTCGGACTTCGTGGATTTTTTGAAACGAAGTTAGTGTAGTGTGTTGGTGTTTGAATACAAATAACGCAGCGGGGTTTGTCGTGATTGTAAATGGTTCATATCTAGTATATTTTGCATATCCTTGCGAAAGTGAATATAGTGTATCTGGATACAATATACTTCCTTCATGTAGCGCTGTGAGTGTATCAATAGTTACTACTGCATTCAATCGGATTGAAGAATACACTATCAAATTATCGCCTTCTTTAAACTTGCTGTACCACGATTCGATATTTGCAAGACTTCGAACGACAACTGTATCAACATTTGGAATACTATGATTTAATTCCGATGCTACTATTATTTTGTTCAATACACCACTACAATACAGCTTCACATTGTCAATACATTTAAGTGTATGCGTTCGTAGCGTATCTTCTAGGATGATTACGTTGATCTTCATCTCACTTCGGAATTTGGCTGTTACACGTGTACCACTGTGGGGCACCCCTGTTTTTTTTTTCTCTCCAGACCGCTGCAGTACTCGTTTCAGCCACTGAACGCTTTTTCCCTTCCTCAATCGTTCAGTGTACGTCTTCAGTCCGTCGGGGTCAGCCCTCCGCCCTAATACCTCCATGTACGCATCGTGGACTTGTTGCTCCATACATTTACTGTGCGTAATTTTTCACCAATTATTACGAAGAGCCTTTGTACTGTATGCAGGTTCTCGTAACTGGTGGGTGTGGATTTATTGGTTCAAACTGTCTCAATTACTTTCTAGAGAAGTACCCTGAACACCACTTTGTCAACATTGATAAGCTGGACTATTGTGCGCACGAAGACAATGTGAAGAATTACAAGAACTACACCTTTGTCTACGGAAACATCACCGACGCAGCGCTTGTGACCCGCCTGCTAAGCAAACATTCGATTTCCGTTGTGATCCACTTTGCTGCACAAACTCACGTGGACAACAGCTTTGGAAACAGCATTCAGTTTACGCGCGACAACGTGCTAGGCACACACACGTTGCTTGAATGTGCACGGGAATACAGCAAGCTTGAGCAGTTTATTCACATTAGCACGGACGAAGTGTACGGCGAGGTGGACCTTGAACACAACGGCTGTTGTGAAAAGTCCCTTCTAAATCCCACAAACCCCTACGCCGCCACAAAAGCTGCTGCAGAGTTTCTGTGCAATGCGTATCACACCAGCTTCAACCTGCCGATCAAGATTACCCGCGCAAACAACGTGTACGGTCCAAACCAATATCCGGAAAAGCTCATTCCAAAGTTTATTCAGCACTTGCTGAACAACGAAAAGTGCACCGTTCACGGGCAGGGCGACACACGTCGCAACTTTATTCACGCAAAAGATGTGGCAACCGCAGTTGACACCATATGGCACCATGGGAAAATAAGCGAAGTGTACAACATTGGCACCGAAAACGAGTACAGCGTGAAGGAGATTCATGCAATGCTGTGCAAACAGATCAAACCTGGTGAAGATCCGAGCGATCACTGCGTCTATGTGGAAGACCGGCCGTTTAATGACTTTCGTTATGCAATCAACTGCAAAAAGCTCAAAGATCTGGGGTGGAAAGAGACTGTAGAGTTTGACGCAGGTTTCATGGAAACTGTTGAGTGGTACATCAATAAAAATATCTCGCGTTAGGGTACAAGAAAGATGGCGAGCGAAGAGCTTCGATTTATAGCTTCATATGACGACGTGATTCGATTTTGCGGAACCGACCAGGCGCTTGCGGCGCGTTTCATGACCAACTTTGCAGAATCCCAGGGGCGCGTGGCTACGTTTGATCCCGTTATGGCTGCTGCGTCCAACCCTGAGGTCCTGTCTGACAAGAAGGCGGACATCTGGCGCAAGTCCAAGCGCAAAGTGGGTGCGTTTGAACCCAGCAAATTCACAAAGCTCTTCATTGAGCGCATGAAGGGTCACTTGGCTGACCCCACAAACGAAACCGGCGAGTCTGTGCCCCCTATGGCGCGCTCCGGGTTCGACGCATATGCCTACCTCATGGCGTACGAATCTGAAATAATGGGCTTGTATGGCAAGCGTGACGAGCTTAGCGCCCTCCAAAAGGCTGCCATGCACTACGTGGAAGTGGGCAGCGAACCAAAGGAGCTGGACTATGTGAAGTACATTGCGTCATACGACGACCTTGTGCTTGGCACACTATCGTCTAACACTCAGCAAATGGCGTGGGAGGAGTTCGTTCCTGCCATTGGCAAGATGCACTACGAGTCTGGCGGCCGCGCAGAGGTGCTCTCCGGTGTGCGCCCAGTAACCGACTTTTTTGACGGCGTGAAATACGTCGCCACCTACGCCGCGGTGCAGGATGCGTTCAAAGCCGAAGACGGGTCCATTGACGAAACCAAAGCAGCAATCGCATACATTGCATTTGGCGCGTCGCAAGGGCTGGTGCGCAATGGCTTCAACCACAACGTGTTCCTTGCAAACTACCCCGAGCTGATTGAAGAGGACATTTACACCAACGGCGAAGTGTCCCCCGTCAAGGTGGCCAAGATTTGGCTCGAGCGCGTCAAAGAGTCCGAAGGTGCCATTGATTTGTCACGATTTGATGTGATTGACTTCAAGGAGACTGCTTGCCTGGACGACGACGTCGACGCGTTCAGGGCGTACGTGGACCTCAAAGTGGGCGAGTACACCAAGCTGCTCAAACGCCGCAGCAAGCTGTTTTACCGCGTGACCAAGGACATGTGCGCAATGCCCAAGCTGAGCGCCCCCAAGTGGAAGTCGCGCAAGTCCAAGGCGCCAATGCCGGCCCCTGAGCCTGCACCTGAGCCTGCACCTGAGCCTGCACCTGAGCCTGTTCCGGAATCAGCCGAATAAATACGTGTAGTTTAAGAAATTATGTGGTATAGTACTAAATGGTCCAGCTCCGTACGAAACATCTCCTGCAATGTGTGACTCTGTTTGCCGTTGTTGGGACGGCGTATTGCGCCCGTGCAATGGGTGTGAACAACTGCATTGAAAGTGTGCACCACTGCGTCACGTGTGCAGGATATACGTGGTGCGATGCTTCTGAGAAGTGCGTTCGCGTGTGGGAAGAAGGGTGCGCTGATCTTACTCCAGATGAGATGGACTACATCGAGGAGCTTGTTGAAGCGTAGCTGCCAGCAATGAGACCCTGCACTGCTGCCGGTACGCTTGTGGAGCCTCCCCAAGGCTTCTTGAGCGTAGAAGCGTCCCCTATGTACAAATTTGAAACCCCATTGACTTTATTTTCACCATCAACAAGAGATGAGCAACTGCCGTGGTAATGGTAAATGGAGTTCATTGCAGTCTTTACAAAAGCTGCGTTGATAGTGGACACCAGTCCGGGACTTGGGCTGAGGCGAGTGTATCCCAAGCCTGTAAGGATGTTTTCATTCGCACTGTATGCGTCTAGAAGCTGAGATGCAGCGACGTCCAGATCCCCAGTGGCGCGGTTAAAGTCGACGTCAACCCCAGCCACGGAGCCTGTTTTGTTCAGCACTGCACTTTGCGCGTGAGTGAGCACCAATGCTGTACTTTGACCCGGACTGAGCGAGTAGTACGTCTGCCATGACAGATCTGCTGCACGAGTTTGAAGGTGACCAACAATGTTGTCATTGTCTAGTCCCAAGTCTTGAGGAATGTACTCGTATCCTTGTATTTCCCCTGTACTAATCACAGGAACCCCAAGAGACTGTGCCAGTGCGTCAGTTTGTAATTCATTGGGTAGAGATCCCCATCTGATGGACCCTTCAAAATCTCCAATGAGAGGAAACTTGCCCTTGTTTGAATTCCACCGTAAGCTACTGTGTGTGGGTGGGTACACAAGGGTTTGTGTACTTGTCCATTGGGTTATCTTAGCTGTACCGCCAATGTGCTGCGTCGTGAAATTTGTGAAATCCCAAACCTTGTTCGTGTCTACAGCAGGAATGTTAGTGCCTTCCGCTTTGTACACGTATCTGCCTGTAGTGTTGTGTATTTTCTGGAGAGTGTCTATGTTGAGCGTCACCAAGTGATCTGGATCATACACTTGAGAGTACACAGGTTGCTGCACTAGTTTCCCGTACACAACGGTGAATCCCAAATGATCATACATGGATGTGTCAGGAGTTGCTATTCCGCTATTTTGTAAAATGTGTGGATTTGTGATTGCACCGCCCGCTAGTACGTATGACCCTGCGTAGTGCCGCTTACCTTGCGAGTCCCTGGCATAACGCACCGCTTGATTGTCCATCGTGAGTTTGTCAATGTGAACGCCGTGGGTAACATTGCTGGAATACACGTCGCCGTATAAAAGCCTGCTGTGGGTCTCGAGGTTTGTGCAGTACACCTTGTTGTTATGGGTAGTGAAATCGCTAGACTCTTCCAAGCTGGTGCGCAGATTTGCCAGATTGGGATTGAATGCAGGGTGTGTATAGTCGTACTTTTGTGGCTGTGTGAGTGACTGTAGTTCTGCAAAAATCGCGGGGTCGAGTTCGCTGCTTTGAATCAGAGATTCAGTGTCAATGTACTGCAAGCCAAAGTGGAGCGTTCCGCCCCCGTTGCCACTGCCCTTCCAAACTGTATACCCGTCAGAGCTTGCAAATGATTCACTAAACCGCGCATCTCCCATTGCATTCTGCCACAAACGAGTATCGTCATAATTCGAATCTTTATATTCAGCCAAGGTGTGCTCACTTTTTTCAAGAATGCGCACCGATTTCCCTCGCAACGTGAGCTTATGAGCCGCACTGAGCCCGCCCGGCCCCGCACCAAGTATCAGGACGTCTGGCTGATACTTTATCCCAACAACGTCACTCACATTTGGAGACTCGTACAGCTGCACTGTTGCGTCGTGGTCTGCGTTTGGATTTAATATATAGCTGCGAATCAATTCCATACAATGAGAATGAATATATTATTTATTGCGACGCTTGTAAACATATACCGCAACTAAAGTACACACCAAAGCAACAATCAAATGCGATACGTGCACGTGATGTTTCAGTTTGGCGCAGTGTGAAGCGTCTTGAAAGTGGTCGCGAATCAGGAGCCGTGACACCTCCACAGCCGCCTCGATGCTGGCAAATGGGGTGCTTCGTGCGCTCAGCATGCCACATGCGAATACATTTGGTGCTACGGCAAAGTCCACGGTGCCGCTTTTGGTAATCACGTTGGCGCTCTGTGAGTGCTCCCATAGCTGCTTCGTAGTGTTCCACGATGCTCCCCAGCACACGGCTGACTTGTTGTATTTTGGAAGCTTTTTCATCGTAGTCAGCTGGCGCCACACTTCTTGGACAAGCGGGATTTCTCCAGATTGCACAGAGGTTTTCCGACTAATAGGACTTGGAGTCACAGCGTCGCAAATTACCACATTGAGCTCTGTATTGCCCGCCAGCTTGCTGCACAACAAATGCCAAGGGGTGTCATGCGCAATGTGGTAAAAGTCGTCTTCGCTAAAGTTGACTATTTCATCAAATGAAAAGACGAGACTCAATGAACCATACATGCCGTCCTCAGGTATGCACACTTGACCTCCGATCAGCCCCTGGAGCGGCTTGGCGTCAAGTGCTAAAATAACGACGTCGTCGCGTGCACTGAGCTCAAAGGTGCCTTGTGGTGACGTCAAGGTGAATAGTTGAGCGTCCAAATTAGCTTTTATGAGTTCGGTGTTGTAATGCTCTTGAACGCCGCGCGCGCGGAGTGCTGCCTCCATATCTTTGCACATAACGTGCCCTGACACTCGCTGATCATGCGGGGTATACAGCAGGGTTTTGTCGATACTGCGCGCGTATTCGTTGATTGTCATTGTGGCACTCGGCACTCCGTCGATTGCGTAACAGAGCGTATTGTGCACCTGGAGACACTCTGGTGAGACTCGCAATGACTGGAGAGATTCGTCTACCGTTGCAGAGGACGACGTGATCATTGTGCGAGCGTACAAAAGGCCTATTGCAAGAAAGTCGTACACTTTGAGGCGTTTGGCGAGAAACCTGAACGAGGCGCTTTTCGCAGTGGGCTTGAAGTACTTGTCAAAATTGAGGCCCATTTGGCTGAGGAGATCCTCAAAGTTTACATAAGCCCCTTTGAAAACAAGCCGGTGCGAGTGCAGATTTCTCTGAGTTGCGCTTGGTTCACGCCACGATCCGCCAATCAGCGCGTGCTTGTCGTACAAAATGGGCTCGTATAATTGAGAGTGTGACAATGCCCACGCGAGCGAAATGCCAGTTGGCCCCGCCCCAATAATATGAATTCTCATACACAGTGAGTATTTATTAATTTCACTTAAAGGCTGCAATGCGTCTTAAGTAAAACGCAAACGCTATGTGGCGTCCAGCGATTGGGTCTTTCCATTATGGCCGCAGTGAAAAGGACTATGCAAACCTTATTACTCTGCGGGCAAAATACAAGAATCGGCGATCTCCCATTGAGGAGCTTAAATCGGCGTGTTTAGCGGACGGATACCCGCAAGAAAAAGTGGACTCTCTGAAGTATCCTGACACGGAACTTGACGACATTGACGAACTCTTGGGACGCAAGAAGCTCCCGCGTGGGCATGAAGGCTAACTTCAATTGTTTAGCATGTGCGAATGTCCGCAGATGTCAATGTAATTTTCAGTGAGTTCGTCACCAGTGCGAATGTCACACGTAGCTTCAATCTGCAACCTTTCATTCACCCTGACATTGGGATCGAGCGAATGGTTCATGAGCATTTGGGGCTCAAATGCGGTAATTGGACTGCTGGGAACAAATAGATAGTCTTTAGAGCAATAGTCTTTGCTGCAAATGTAATCCTGCATCATTTTTATGACACCTGGTTCCACTGAGTTTTCATAGGCCCATTCGACAGTTTTCCACGACCCCTGAAGTCCACGTGCTGGCATGAGTATCGCCCCCTTCTTGATTGGCTGCACTGCAAATAAGCCCACGCCGTGAATCCGCGACACACCCGGCCTGCAGTACGTGTGCCACAACGAAGCCATACTGATCATGAAAATATTCGCCTTAACCATTTACATGTCTCTTTTGCATTGTAAGATGTCGTGAAGCGGAATTCCGTGACGCACGGGTTGGGGTTGAGGTGTGTGCGTTTTATACTGAGATTTGGAAAGGTGTGTTTTTCTGAACGCAAGGTCTATGTCGTTCTTCATTGCCCAAC
>Ga0209534_10001714_pt1 | contig 22646 bp, 20 predicted proteins | sample COG_07_FD_184751 | JGI IMG/M metagenome (GOLD analysis project Ga0209534, IMG submission 184751) | Pelagic Microbial community sample from North Sea - COGITO 998_met_07 (SPAdes) (version 2) | ecosystem: Environmental > Aquatic > Marine > Neritic zone/Coastal water | place: Helgoland, sampling...
ATGGAAATTCCTGAAGAACAACTACAAGCTGCAACTGTTATTTGTGCCAGCGGAATTGCTTTTTGGATGCGTTTAATTAGAGCAACAACCCAAGGCGCAATTCAGTTAGGCTTTGAGGCACATGAAGCACATGAATTAGCAATGCAAACTTGTTTTGGTGCTGCTACCCTCCTAAAAGAATCCGGTAATCATCCAGAAGCAGAAATAGACAGAGTAACTACTCCTGGAGGATGTACCATAGAAGGTTTAAATGAAATGGAACATCAAGGATTAAGCTCTTCTTTGATTAAAGGAATTAATAAGTCATTCGATAAAATTAACCAAATAAAAAACTAACAATATGCCCTTATTTAATGTTTACCCGCTATACAATGTTACACCAGTTTCTGCTAAAGGAGTTTATGTATACGACGAACAAAATATAGAGTATTTAGATCTATATGGGGGTCATGCGGTCATTTCTATTGGTCATGGACATCCAAAATATTTGGAAGCAGTTACAAATCAGGTTCATAAATTAGGTTTTTATTCAAATGCAATTCAAAATCCTTTACAAGTTGCGCTGGCCGACAAACTAGAAATCCTTTCTGGATGTAACGATTATGAATTGTTTTTATGTAGTTCTGGCGCCGAGGCAAATGAAAATGCACTAAAACTAGCTTCATTTAAAACTGAAAAATCTAGAGTAATTGCATTTAAAAACGGATTTCACGGACGGACTTCTGCTGCCGTAGCCGTAACTGATAATAAAAACATTATCGCACCAATAAACGCGCAACAAAAAGTAACTATTTTAGATTTAAACGATATTGAAAGCGCAAAAATAGAATTAGAAAAAGGAGATGTTTGCGCAGTAATTGTAGAGTTTATACAAGGAGTTGGCGGCTTAGACCAAGCGAATGCTGATTTTTTCGAACAATTAGATATTCTCTGTAAAGCAAACAATACCTTATTTATTGCGGATGAAGTGCAGTCTGGTTATGGGAGATCTGGGAAATTCTTTGCATTTCAACATTACAATGTTACTCCAGATATTATTTCTATTGCCAAGGGAATGGGAAATGGTTTTCCTATTGGCGGAATTTTAATTCATCCAAATATCAAAGCTAAATACGGAATGTTAGGAACTACTTTTGGTGGAAATCATTTGGCTTGTGCTGCTGGTTTATCTGTATTAAATGCAATTGAAGAAGAAGGATTAATGGACAATGTAAATAAAATGTCTACCTACTTTATAAAAATTGCAAAAACAATCCCACAAGTAAAGCAAATAAAAGGAAGAGGCTTAATGCTTGGATTAGAATTTAATTTTGAAGTAAGCGAATTAAGAAAAAAGCTAATTTATGACTACCATATTTTTACTGGTGGAGCAGCAAACAAAAACGTATTAAGAATATTGCCGCCTTTAAATGTAAATAAGGATCATTTGAATCAATTTTTTGAAGCATTAGTAGGTGCTTTAGAAGATTAAATTAGTCTGTAAGGTTAACATCAGATAAAAAAATACAACTATAAAACGTAAACTAAAAAAATGAATACCTTATTATCTTTAGAAACTAGAAATAATGTTTTATTTACTATGGCAACACTTCTTGATACAGAAAGAGTAGCTATTATCAATATGAATAAAAAAGATATAAATGCCTATAAAGGGACTGATATTTCTATGTTAGATCGATTAAAAGTAAATAATGCTAAAGTTGACGAAATGATTAATGCAGCCAAACATTTAGCTTCTCAAGAAGATCCTGTTGGTGTAGAACGTTTTAGCTTTAAACATAAGAACGGAATGCAAGTATATAATAAAACAGCCTCTTTTGGCACCATACTTATCATCTATGAATCTAGACCAGATGTTACTGTTGAGGCTGCGGGAATTGCATTTAAATCTGGAAATAAAATAGTATTAAAAGGAGGAAAAGAGTCTTTACATTCTAACTTAAAAATAACAGAATTATGGCACAAAGCTTTAAAGCAGAACAATGCTTCTTCAGATTGGGTAACATATTTACAATTCAACAGAATAGAAACACAGGAATTTTTAGAAAAACCAACACAGAAGATAGATTTAATTGTGCCTAGAGGTGGAGAAAAGTTAATTACTTTTGTTAAAAAACACGCTTCTTGCCCAGTTATCATAAGTGGTCGTGGAAATAACTTTGTGTTTGTTCATTCAGAAGCCGATCCTAATATTGCTATAGCTATTATTATCAATGGTAAATCTAAAATATCTGCTTGTAATGCTATTGACAAGGTTTTAATAGATAAAAATCTTCCAAATAAAAATGAATTCATCAACACATTAATAAAAAAGTTAAATGAATCTAAAATTCAGGTTTTAGGAGATAAAATAATTTCAAAAAACCACAGCGTTAAAGAAATTTCATCCAACGAAGTTTGGTACGAAGAATTTTTAGATCATAAAATAGTACTTGGGGAAATTGCTTCAAACGAAGCGGTAATTGAAATGATAAATACCTATTCTGGCGGACATTCGTCAGCAATTATTACAACAAATGATGCAGAAGCTCATTTTTTTATGGAAAATGTAGATACTGCCGCAGTATATCATAATGCTTCCACGCGCTTTACAGACGGGGGGCAACTAGGTTTAGGTGGAGAGTTGGCAATTAGCACGGATAAACTGCACCAGAGAGGTCCTATTGGCCTTCAACATTTGGTAACAAATAAATGGTATGTTCACGGAAATGGTCAAATAAGATAATATGCAAAAAAAGAAACGCATTTTACTAAAAATAGGTTCGAATACACTTACAAAAGAAACCGATAATATCTCTAGAGGTAAAATTGAGGATATTGCAAATCAGATTGCAAAGCTTAAAGATACTTGCGAGTTTATTATCGTAAGTTCTGGAGCTATTGCTGTTGCAAAACAGTTTGTAAAGTTAGAAAGTAAGGAATCATCCGTGTTTGTAAAACAAGCATTAGCCTCGATTGGGCAGCCCCATTTAATTAGAATTTATCAAGAAATTTTTAGAGAATATGGTTTGTTAAGTTCGCAATGTCTACTCTCCTACTCAGATTTCGAAAAACAACAAAGTAAAACCAATATTGTAAATACGATTAATGTATTAGTCCAAAATAATTACATTCCTATTATTAATGAGAATGATACTGTTGCTACAGATGAAATTCAGTTTGGTGACAATGATAAGCTAGCCGCCTTAGCAGCCTCTTTATTAAATGCAGATTTATTGATTATAGCTACTAATACTAATGGAATTTATACGAAAAAATCCATAAAAAATAATGCTCCAAAAACCATTACAGAAGTCTTTAGTTTTGAAGATTTAAAAAATGAGGTTGTCCAAAGTAAATCTGCGCATGGAACTGGTGGAATGGCATCTAAAATTGAAGCGGCAGAAATAAGTAAAAATGCAAATATAGAAACATGGATTGTAAATGGTTTGGAAGATCATTTTATAACCGATGCTTTTGAAAATAAAGTTCCGTTTACAAAAATAAAATAATGATAAGGGCTTAATTCCTCTTGTATAAAAAGTAAAAAAATGAAACATTACACCTCCATAAACGACATTGATAATATCAACTCTTGGATTGCAGAAGTAAAAGGTTTAAAATTAAATCCTTTAAAAAATAAAGAATTAGGAAAAAACAAAACATTGGGACTCTTGTTTTTTAATTCAAGTCTAAGAACACGTTTAAGCACCCAAAAAGCAGCTCTAAACTTAGGAATGGATCCTATTGTGATGAATGTTTCTGGAGATGCCTGGGGAATAGAATTTGAAGATGGAACCATTATGAATGGCACTACTGCAGAACATATAAAAGAAGCAGCCGCTGTAGTTTCACAATACTGCGATATTATTGCTGTAAGAGCTTTCCCAACACTAACCGACAAAGAAAAGGACGAATCTGAGCACGTTTTAAAATCATTTATAAAATTTGCTTCTGTTCCAATTGTAAGTATGGAAAGTGCGACTGGGCATCCTTTACAAGGTTTAACAGATGCAATTACCATTTCAGAAAATGCAACAAAAAAGAAACCTAAAGTAGTTCTAAGTTGGGCGCCACATGTAAAAGCTTTACCGCATGCAGTTGCCAATAGTTTTGCACAAGCAATGCAAAAAATGGATGTAGAATTTGTAATTTCAAATCCGGAAGGATACAATCTAAATCCAGCTATTACCAAAGACACACCTATTTATCATAACCAAGAAGCAGCTTTTAAAGATGCTGATTTTGTGTATACTAAAAACTGGAGTTCTTTTGAAGCGTATGGAAAAGTATTAAATACAGCTAGTGATTGGATGATTACCAAAGAGAAATTAGGAAAAGCTAAATTTATGCATTGTTTGCCCGTAAGAAGAAATGTGGTTGTTGAAGATGCAGTTTTAGACAGCGATAGTTCTTTAGTAATTGAACAATCTAATAACAGAACCTATGCAGCCCAATTAGTACTGAAAAAAATATTAGAAAATGTCTAAAGAAAAACTATCAATCATAAAAATTGGAGGAAATATTATTGAAGATGATACTTCTTTAAATGCTTTTCTAAAAATATTTTCAAATCTTGAGGGAAAGAAAATTCTAGTACATGGAGGTGGAAAAAGTGCAACTGCAATGGCCTCTAAATTAGGAATTGAATCTAAAATGGTAAATGGCAGACGTATCACAGATAAAGAGACTTTAGAGGTAATTACAATGGTTTATGGTGGTTTGGTTAACAAAAATATGGTCGCTAAATTACAAGCTTTACAAATTGATGCAATTGGATTAACCGGTGCAGATATTAATAGTATAAAATCTAACAAAAGAAAAGTAACAAATATAGATTACGGTTTTGTTGGCGATGTAAAAGAAGTTGCTTCTAATTCTATTGATAAACTAATTAAAGCTAATTTTACACCTGTTTTTTGCGCAATTACACATGATGGAAATGGACAATTATTAAATACAAATGCAGATACAATTGCAAGTCAGGTTGCCATTGGAATGAGCAAAAAATATGATACCACTATTTATTATTGTTTTGAATTGAATGGTGTTTTGAGAGATATTAATGATCAAAACTCAGTTATAAAATACCTCAATATTAACACATATAAAAAATTATTAAAAGATGGAGTTATCGCAGACGGAATGTTGCCTAAGTTAGAAAATTGCTTTGATGCGTTAAAAAACGGAGTTACTGAAGTAAATATGGGGAATACTAATATGTTGACAAAAGAAAACGATAATTTTACAAGCATTACAATCTAAAAATGAATATCGAAAAATTAACAGCAAACGCAATTTCACTTTTAAAGAATTTAATTGAAACGCAATCATTCTCTAAAGAGGAAGAAAGCACAGCTAAACTTATTGAAGGATGGTTTATTAAAGCTAAAATCCCCTTTAAAAGAAACAAAAATAATATTTGGGCAACCAATAAATATTTTAAAGAAAGCAAACCAACCCTGCTGTTAAATTCTCATCACGATACTGTTAAACCAAATTCTGCCTATACAAATGATCCTTTTAAAGCATTTGTTAAAGAAGGCAAGTTATACGGTTTAGGAAGTAATGATGCCGGTGGATGTTTGGTTTCTTTAATAGCAACTTTTACGCACTTTTACGCACAAGAAAACTTAAAATATAATTTGGTAATGGTTGCTTCTGCCGAAGAAGAAAATAGTGGACCAAATGGATTAAACAGTATGTTACCAATTATTCCGCAGATAGACGTAGCGATTGTTGGCGAACCGACCTTAATGAACTTGGCTGTTGCAGAAAAAGGATTGGTTGTTTTTGATGCAGTTATCTCAGGAACCCCAAGTCACGCAGCACATCCAAATAATAACAATGCTATCTATAATACCATTGAAGTTTTACAATGGTTTAAAAATTTTAAATTTAAAAAAACTTCTGAAGCATTAGGAGATGTAAAAATGACAGTAACTCAAATTACTGCGGGAAAACAGCATAATGTGGTTCCTGCTCATGTAGATTTGGTAATCGATGTTCGTGTAAATGATGCGTATTCTAACCAAGAAATTGCCGATATATTACAAGAAAAATCACCTTGTACAAAAATTACTCCAAGAAGTTTGCGTTTAAATTCGTCTGCTATCTCTTTGAATCATGATTTAGTAAAAGCAGGAATTGCGATAGGAAGAGAAACATATGGCTCTCCTACCTTATCGGATCAAGCATCTTTAAGTTGTCAATCTTTAAAATTAGGTCCAGGAGATAGTACTCGTTCACATTCTGCAGATGAATTTATTTATGTCGCTGAAATTGAAGAAGGAATACAAATTTATATTGAATTACTCAATAAAGTAATTGTTTAACCACACACAAATTAAATAAATCCTGTCCTGTACAGGACAAAAACATAAAAAATATGAAACTTTGGGATAAAGGATTTTCAATAGACAAACAAATAGAAAACTTTACGGTTGGTAATGATAGAGAAATTGATATGCATATTGCAAAATATGACGTGCAAGCTTCTTTGGCGCATGCTATAATGCTAGAATCTATTAGTATTATTAGTGCAGATGAATTGAAAGATCTAAAAAGAGGTCTGCAAGAATTAGCCAATGATATCGAAAAAGGAACTTTTATTATTGAACCCTCTTTTGAAGATGTGCATTCTAAAATTGAATGGGAATTAACCAATAAACTGGGTGAAGTTGGTAAGAAAATTCACACCGCTCGCTCTAGAAATGATCAAGTTTTAGTAGCACTTCATTTGTATTATAAAGAAAACCTAGCCAACATAAATGATAAGGTAAAAACATTATTTGATACATTAATAAATCTTGCGGATACGCATAAAGATAGCTTATTACCGGGTTACACGCATTTACAAGTGGCTATGCCGTCCTCTTTCGGACTTTGGTTTTCTGCATATGCAGAATTATTAATAGACGATGTATACCTATTAAATGCTGTTTCTAAGGTTGTAGATCAAAACCCTTTAGGATCTGCTGCGGGATATGGAAGTTCTTTTCCTATTGACAGAGAATTAACAACCAAAGAATTAGATTTTGCTTCGATGAAATACAATGTTGTTGCCGCACAATTAAGTAGAGGAAAAAGTGAGCGTTCTATTGCTTCTGCTTTGGGCGGATTGTGTAATACAATGTCTCGTTTTGCAATGGATGTCTGTTTGTATATGAGTCAGAATTTTAATTTTATTTCTTTTCCTGATGAATTAACAACTGGGAGTAGCATTATGCCCCACAAGAAAAATCCTGATGTTTTTGAATTGATTCGTGGGAAATGTAACAAAATTCAGGCTTTACATACAGAAATGGTGTTAATTACAAATAATTTACCAACGGGTTATCACAGGGATTATCAATTGTTAAAAGAAAACATCATAAATGCTTTCGAAGACGTAAAAGAAATTTTAGATATTTTAAATTATTCAATTCAACAGGTAATCGTAAAAGATATTGATTTAAATGATGAAAAATATCAATACTTATTTACGGTAGACAGTATTAATAATTTAGTTATTGAAGGGATGCCCTTTAGAGAAGCTTATAAAAAAATTGGAGAGCAGGTAGAAAGAAGAGAATACAAACCCGATTTAGGAAAACAACATTCTCATGTTGGAAGTATCCATAATTTAAGTTTAGATAAAATAAAAGCGAAATACCCAAAAAAATAATTTGCAACAAAAAAGCAGCTATTTTATGATAGCTGCTTTTTTATTCTAAAAAAAAACTTTTATAAGACTAATTTAATTTTGGCTTTTTAAAATATTTAAAAGGAACAAATAACATCCCAAAACATTGGCTATCTTTTTTCCCCATATTCTTATGATGAATTTTATGAGCTTTTCTTAATCCCTTCAAATATGCATTATTAGTATTTTTAAACCATTTGAATCTTTGATGAATTAAAACATCATGAATTATAAAATAGGCAATTCCGTAACACAGAATACCTAGACCTATATACAGTAAATAGATATATTCTGTGTTGCTTCCAAAATAAAATAATGCCATACTGGGTATCGCAAATATTGCAAAAAACAAATCGTTTTTTTCAAATCCATCATATTTTGGTTGATGATGATCTTCATGTAAAAACCACCCAAAACCGTGCATAACATATTTATGCGTAAACCAGCTTACACCTTCCATGATAATAAAAACTCCTAAAGTAATTAGAGCAAAAATCATTTTTAAATCATTTTTAATTTATACTTTACGTAACTTCTAGCTAATAAATTTAATTTCATTGGGTCAGAAATTCGAATTCTCGTATCCATAATTTCTTCTGAAGGTACTTTGTTTAATTTCTTTAATAGCCTTCTATAATATCTATATGCCATATAAACTCCGAACTTTGCTTCTATTGGTAATTTTAAAATTCCATTTTTAAATGCAAAATCAAAATCAGCTTCAATCTCATCAATAATTAATTGTTTAGAAGCAGTATCTAGTTTTCCTAAATCTATATTTGGAAAGTAAGATCTATTTAAAACCTCATAATCATCCTTTAAATCTCTTAAAAAATTTACTTTTTGAAACGCAGAACCTAAACGCATTGCTGCATCTTTTAATGCATCAAACATAACATCATTACCATTTACAAATACTTTTAGACACATCAAACCAACCACATCTGCAGAACCATAGATATACTCATCATATTCTTCTTTCGTAGAATATTCAGTTTTAAATAAATCTGCTTTCATACTTTTTAAGAATGCTTGCACCATTTCATCTGGTATCTTGTATCTATTTACAGTTTGTTGGAATGAATTTAGAATAGGATTTAAACTAATACCCTGCTCTTTTGCCATGTAATAATCACGCTCAAAATGCATCATTAATAGTTCCTTGTCATAGTCATGAAAGGTATCTACAATTTCGTCTGCAAAACGCACAAAACCATAAATATTATAAATATCTGTTCTTATTTTTGGAGACAATGTATGCACAGCCATTGAAAAAGAAGTACTATACTTTTCAGTGACTAGCTTGCTGCAATCATTAGAAACAGTGTCAAATAATTCTTTCATATTCCTCTAAAATTTATTTTTTTTAATTAATTCTGATGCTATTTTTCCTGAAATTAAAGCTGGTGGCACTCCTGGTCCAGGAACAGTTAATTGTCCTGTAAAATATAAGTTATTCACTTTGCTACTTTTAATACTCGGTCTTAAAAAAGCAGTTTGCAGCAATGTGTTAGCCATTCCATAAGCGTTTCCTTTATAAGAGTTGTATTCTTTTTTAAAGTCTTTCACACAAAAAGATCTTTTAAAAATAATACTACTTTTAACTTCTTGATTTGTTAATTTTTCAAATCTATCTAATATCTTATGAAAATATGCTTCTCTTAGTTCCTCTGTATCTTCTATTCCTGGTGCTAGTGGAATTAAGAAAAACCCAGCTTCTTTGCCTTCAGGTGCAGAAGTATTATCTGTCATAGAAGTAAAGTTAGCATAAAACAATGGATTTGTTGGCCATTTAGGACTATCATAAATTTCTTCTGCATGTAAATCAAAATCTGTATCAAAAAATAGAGTATGATGACTTGCGTTTTCTATTTTCTTATCAAAACCAACATAAAATAACAACGAAGAAGGTGCAAATGTCTTCTTATCCCAATATTTTTCTGAATACTGTCTTAAATTTTCATCTAATAAAGTTTCTGTATGATGATAATCTGCACCACTTAAAACTAAGTTAGTTTCAATGGTTTTGCCATTTACCAACAAACCAGAAACATTTCGTTTTTTATCTGTTAAAATTTTTTCTACATTAGCATTTACTTCAAAATTTACACCTAAAGAGATTGCTAAAGAAACCATGCCTTCAATTACCTGATACATTCCACCTCTCGGGTGCCAAGTACCTAAACCAAAATCTGCATAATTCATAAAATTATAAAAAGCTGGGGTATTACTTGGTTTTGCTCCTAAAAACAATACCGGAAATTCTAAAATTTTAATTAGTTTACTACTTTTTATATTTTTTCTTACTTCTTTTCTAATGTTAGAAAAAAACTGAGTAACTCTAGCCACAGTTTTGGTTGTAACCAATTCTAGTGGAGAAATACCCGGTTTATAGACGATATCTAAAACGGCTATTTCATAATTTGCCTTTGCAGAATCTATGAAAGATTTTAGGTGCTTTGCACTTCCTTTCTCTTCTGACTCAAACATCTTGTAAATATCCTCTAGATTTTCAGAAATTTTTAGTGAAGAATTTTCACCGAAATAAACTTCGTATCCTGGACTTAATTTATCTAGAACGTAATAATCTGAAGGTTTTTTACCAAAATCTGCAAAAAAACGTTCAAATACATCAGGCATCCAATACCAAGAAGGCCCCAAGTCAAATGTAAAACCGTCTTTTTTATATTGTCTTGCTCTTCCTCCTAAAGTTTCATTTTTTTCTAAAACAGTAACATTGTATCCTTCTTTTGCTAAATAACAAGAGGCCGACAGCGCAGAGAAACCAGAACCAATAATATGAATGTCTTTTTTCATTAAATATATTTGTTTAACAAAGGTACCAAAAAACTAAACAAATTTGAAGATAAAATAAATTATATAACTTTTAATATATCTGCAATACTATCAAAGAAAGAAATATTGGATTTGTAATCTTTAGCTTTTAATAAAGACGTCCTTCTACCAACTGCAATAAACTCATGTTTAGAACTTTCAAGAAGACTTTCAACCTGATTAAAATAATCTTCCATTTTAGAGTTATAAGGTTGCACAGTTAATGAAGTTATAAAACACAAATCTTCTTGATAATCAAAAAAACATTTTAAATTATCCAATGGCAAATTCTGACCAAGATAAATAGTTCTATTTCCTTTTAAAAGCAACTCATAGTTTAAATATAACAAACCTAATTCATGGATTTCATTTTCTGGTAAAAATAATACATATGTTTTATTTGATTCGTTAACAATAGTTGTTATAAGTTCTATATTCAAATGAATTTTTTGGGCTATTAAATTAGATATAAAATGTTCATGGGCAGGCAGTATAGTATCTGTTTGCCATAACAATCCAATATGATTCAAAAAAGGAATAAAAACATCTTTTACAATTTTTTCAAAATGTTTTTTTAATAATAATTTTTTATATGTTTTATCAAACAATACTTTATCAAATTGAAACATTGCCAACTTAAAATCATTAATTGCAGCATCATTTGTATTACTGCCAAAAGCAACTTCTCTAGATTGTAATAGCATTTCTTCTCTAGACATTTTTGCAATTATAGATATCTTAAAACCGTTTTTACTTAATAAAACAACATTTAAAATCTTTTGTAAATTTTCATGAGAATAATATCTAATATTAGTATCTGTTCTTTTAGGTTCTAATAAATTATATCTTTTTTCCCAGATACGAATTGTATGTGCTTTAATTCCTGATATATTTTCAAGGTCCTTGATTGTAAAATCTTGCTGAATGTTGTCCAATTTTAATGTTTTGATTAAATCAAATATATAAAATTTTAAACTCAATAAAATATTTATTCATAAAATTGTAACATTTAATACATTTACATTACTAATAGATAAATAAAAAAGTTAATAATTGCAAAAAGATTTAGAAAATAAATTTTTATTAGACTTTGAAGCAAATCAAAATATAGTTCATAAAATTTGTAGAATTTATACTACGAATAAACACGCTCATGATGATTTGTTTCAAGAAATAACCATACAGGTTTGGAAGAATTACCTCAAATTCAGGGGCGACTCTAAATTTAGTACATGGATGTATAGAGTTGCATTAAATACTGCAATTTCATTGTATAGAAAATCTACTAAAAAAGTAAAAACACAAGATTTTAGTGCTGTTTCTTATAAAATTGAATCTACCCCCTATGATGATACAGAGGAAGTGCAGTTAAATGCTCTTTACGCGGCAATTCATCGATTAAATGACATAGAAAAAGCACTTATCTTTTTATACTTAGAAGACAAACCTTATAAAGAAATATCGGAAACATTAGGAATTACGAATGTAAATGCAAGAGTAAAAATGAACAGAGCAAAAGAGAAATTAAAAAACATCTTAAACCCATAATTATGGATTTATTAGACAACTATAAAAAAGCCTGGAAAAATCAACCAGAACAAGCTAGTAAACGCTCTATTATTGAGATTTACAAACTTGCACACTCAAGGTCAGTCTCTATTGTAAAATGGATATTTATAATTGGTATTCTTGAGTTTGTAATTTTAAATTCTATCTATTTTTTTATAGATATGGATGAAGCTTATGCTGAATACGAGAAATTAGGTTTGATGAATTTTATTTTTTATTCTCAAATTGTGGCTTATACCATTTTATTTTACTTTTTAGTAATATTCTATTTGAATTACAAAAGAATTTCTACAACAGACTCTACAAGCAACTTAATGAAAAAAATAATTAAAACTAGAAAAACTGTTAGAAATTACGTTCTTTTTAATCTCGGTTATATGTTATTAGTCATGGTTGTGGCTACCATTGCATCTATTCAAACGAACTTAGAAGATTTAAATAATAAAAAAATTCTTTTTATAGTTTTTGCATCACTGATTGCCACCTTATTAATTTTAGGAATTTTATGTTTATTCTACCAATTGCTGTACGGATTTTTATTAAAAAAATTAAATACAAATTATAAAGAATTAGCAAAATTAGATACAAATAGTTAATCAAACTATTCTTAATTCGGCACCAACTCTATAGATTAAAAATTTTTATTTTTCAAAACCTCTTAAGCGCTTCTAAAAGAATTTCATGCATTTCTTTGGTATAATCTAAGTGCGTAACAATTCTAATTCTACCTTCACCCATTGGCGTCAATAAAATATTTTTATCCTTCATTTTTTGAATAAATTTAGCTACGCCTATTTTTTCATCCACATAAAAAATAACGATATTAGTTTCTATAGTTTCCAAATTAGTAACATAAGAAACAGATTCTAAAACTGCACCAATTTCTTTTGCTTTTTGATGATCTTCTTCTAAGCGATTTATATGATTATCTAGAGCATAAATACCTGCAGCTGCTAAAAAACCAACCTGCCGCATAGCTCCACCAAAAAGTTTTCGAATTCTTAAAGCCTTTGCTATATCCTTTTTAGAACCTAATAAAATAGAACCTATTGGCGCTCCTAAGCCTTTAGATAAACAAATAGAGATGGTATCAAATAATTGGCCATATTGTTTTGGAGACTCTTTTTTAGCTACCAAAGCATTGAACAAACGCGCACCATCTAAATGAAAAGCTAAGTTATTCTCTTTAGCTATTTTTTGAATTTTCTCTAATTCAGAAAAATCCCAGCATGCACCACCTCCTTTATTTGTAGTATTTTCTATACATACCAACCTGGAGTATGGCACATGAATGTCTGCTCTACCAAAAACAGCTTCTTCTAATTGTGCAGCAGTAAACATACCTCTTTGTCCGTCAATTAATTTGCAAGTAACTCCAGAGTTAAATGCTGGCACATGAATGTCTGCTCTACCAAAAACAGCTTCTTCTAATTGTGCAGCAGTAAACATACCTCTTTGTCCGTCAATTAATTTGCAAGTAACTCCAGAGTTAAATGCTGCTCCTCCACCCTCGTAATTATAAACATGGGCATACTTGTCGCATATTAATTTATCTCCAGGTTGGGTGTGCAGTTTTATGGCTGTCTGATTTGCCATTGTACCTGAAGGAAAAAATAATGCATCTTCCATTCCGAACATTTTTGCCGCTTTTTCTTGCAATTCATTTACGGTGGGATCACTTTTAAAAACATCGTCTCCAACTTTTGCATGCATCATTACCTCCAACATTTTTGCTGTTGGCTTTGTTACTGTATCTGAAATTAGGTCTATAATCATCTATTTATTTGTATTTAATTCCAATAATATCTAAAATTTTTAAATATCTCTGTGTAACTCTTATATTATATTAATGCTTATAACTTCCAATTGGCGAGCCATCTGGAATCTGAGGAGCTTTCGTTTTTTTAAACGATGTAGGTTTTTTAATAAAACTATCAATCATTTTAACCATTGCCTTATCATATATATGTTGAATTCCTTCGGTATTTTTATTTTGGATACTCAATTTAATTTCATCTAACTTAAATAATACAATTGCATTTACTTGTTGGTACTGATTTTTAGAAGCTCCTAAATAAAATAATTGCTCTAAAACCTTTGTATTTATTACGTTTTGTAATTCTTGAAAATAAGAATTCTCGTGAGTTATATTGATGGTTTTAACAACTAATTCATCAATCAACTCAACCAAACCTAGTTGGTTATTGTTTAAACTTTTATGCGCAATTAGTCTTGAAGCTCTTTCAGGGTTTAATAGCAAATTCAATGTCATTTCACTTGCTGTTTCTACTGCTCCAAAAGCATCAAATTCAACACCTAAGTCACTTTTAAAAGATTCTCTAGTTCTACCAAACCCCATTGCTCTTGGTGGAAATAATTCTAATTTTTCTTCTGGAATTGCTATTTCCTCAACCATTATGGTCTTTAAAACGGCTTGCAACGCAATTCTTTCTGTAATGCCAGAAACTCTTTTTACAATTGTTTGTGCGCCTCCTTTAACAGCATAACTGTAGTCTAAACCACCAATTAATTTTACGGTTGCTTCTGTTTGAAAACGATGCAAGAAATACAATGGAACAAACACATCTTCTAAAATAGAATAAGGTTGACTAGTTTTTATATTATCTGCAGAGAAATTATCTATTGCTGTTTTTCTTATTTTAAGAATGTTATACAATTCATCATGAATATTGCCCCCATTATCCCATAAATGAGCGGAACTGCTTGCACTTCCTTGAGGCCTTGCATCTGAATCTGACAAGTATTTTAATCCGGTTGCAAAAGCATCTTCTAGAATGGCATTTAATTCTTCTTCTTCATTTTTACCTTTTGAAAAATCTTGATATGCATAGGCAACTATTACTTTATCCCAAAGACCAATCTTAGTGCCATAGGCATTAGAAAAATCTATTTTTCCGTCTTCTAAAGTAAACTTCGGGTGCGGATAATCCATTACAGAAGCCCTATTGTTACTACTTGCTGCAAAATTATGTGCAAAACCTAAAGTATGGCCTATTTCATGAGCAGATAATTGTCTAATTCTTGCAATTGCCATTTGTAAAGCAAAATTGTCGTCTAAATTATTTTTAGCATAAGGAGCTTGCAATGCTTGTGCAATTAAAAAATCTTGACGAATTCTTAAACTCCCTAAACTAACATGACCTTTGATAATTTCACCTGTTCTTGGATCAGAAATACTTGCACCATAACTCCAACCTCTCGTAGAACGATGCACCCATTGCACCATGTTATAACGGACATCTAAAGGATCTGCACCTTCGGGCAACATTTTCATTTGAAAAGCATCTTTGTAACCAGCTGCTTCAAAAGCTTCATTCCACCAGCGTCCTCCATCTAATAATGCAGAACGAACAGGTTCTGGTGTACCCCTATCTAAATAATAAATAATTGGTTCTTTAGCCACTGATATTTCGGCATTGGGATTTACTTTTTCTAAACGATGTCTTCTAATAAATCTTTTTGTAATAGACTGATTTACCGGAGTTGCATAATCTAAATAAGACATCATATTCGCACCTGAACGTGGATCAAAGCTTCTAGGCTGATAATTATTATCTGGTAATTCTACAAAAGAATGATGTTGATTAATAGTAACCAAACTTGCATCTGGAGTTACAGATCTAATATTATACCCCTTGGGAGTTCCTTTAAAGGTAAGTATTACATCAAACTCTACATTCTTTGGAAACGCTTTTATTCTCTCTATATTAAAAGCAGATTTACTCTTATCCAAACTATAAATTCCTTGTTTATTTCTAGCCAATATGTTTGAAACTCCATGTGCATCTCGCATAAAAAAATTAGTAGCATCTACTAAAAAAGTATTTTTATTCGTTTTTTCAATTTTAAATCCGTGTAATACGGATTTTGCAAAAGCTTGTTTCACAGACTTTTTTTCATCTATATTTTCCGTAATAGCTCTATAATCTTGGTTGGGTTGTATGAGCATAATTTTATTACCAATTTTCTTAAAGTAAACAACTGCTCCGCCTCCTAACTGGCCTCTATCTAAACCAATATCATTAGAACCAATTCCTTCTGATAGCGAACGTATATATAGAAATTCAGTATTTAAATCATCTATTTGAAGAAATATTTTATCTAAATTATCATCATAATAAAAAGTAAAATAGCCTTCATATTTAGTGATTCCTTTTTGTAATTTATTTCCTGTTTTCTCAATAAAAAACTGTGAAAACCCATTAATAGAAAAAGTAATAAAAAAAAGAATTAATAGTGCTTTTTTCATGTTTTGTTAATTTTCTATAAATCTATAAAATATCTATCAACTTTTAAAACGAGAAATCTTAAAATTTCATTTATTTTTGTTGAGCTTATGATTACACAAGACCAACTTAAAGATATCGCTTCTAGAATTGAGAAATTAAAATCTTATTTAGAGATTGATAAAAAACTCGTAGAAATAGCAAACGAAGAAGAAAAGACGGTGGATCCAGATTTTTGGAACGATCCGAAAGCGGCGGAAGTTTTCATGAAGGACTTACGATTTAAGAAAAAATGGGTAGAAGATTATCATAAAACCATTACTTTAAATGAGGATGTGATCGTATTATATGATTTTTATAAAGAGGGTGAAGTTGAAGAAGAGGAAGTTGTAGAACAATTTGAAATTACAAATACTTTTCTAGAAGACTTAGAGTTTAGAAATATGCTCTCTGAAGAAGGAGATTCTTTGTCTGCAACCATACAAATTAATGCGGGTGCCGGAGGAACAGAAAGCTGTGATTGGGTAGAAATGTTGTCTAGAATGTACACGATGTGGGCAGAAAAGCAAGGTTTTAAATTAAAAACGCTCAATTATCAGGCAGGCGATGTGGTAGGAATTAAAACGATTACCATAGAAATTGAAGGGGATTATGCTTTTGGCTGGCTAAAAGGAGAAAATGGAGTGCACAGGTTGGTGCGTATTTCACCTTTTGATTCTAATGGTAAACGTCATACAACTTTTGGTTCTGTATATGTTTTTCCTGTAGCTGACGATTCTATTGAAATAGACATAAATCCTGCAGATATAGAAATTGTAACTGCCCGTTCTAGTGGTGCTGGCGGACAAAATGTAAATAAGGTTGAGACAAAAGTTCAGTTGACACATAAACCTTCTGGAATTCAAATTTCTTGTTCTAATTCTCGTTCTCAGCACGATAATAGAGCTACTGCAATGAAAATGTTGAAATCTCAATTATATGAAATTGAATTACAAAAACAACAAGCAGCAAGAGATAAAATTGAATCTAGTAAATTAAAAAATGAATGGGGTAGTCAGATTAGAAATTACGTGATGCATCCTTATAAACTAGTAAAAGATGTTAGAACTGCTTATGAAACCGGGAATGTAGATAATGTTATGAATGGCGATATTGATCCGTTTTTAAAATCTTATTTAATGAAAAATGGGCAGAAAAACGCTTAGTTTATAATAAAAATTTAAAGCAATCGCGTGAAATTGCAAATCCATAAACTTTAAAAAAAATGATAAAAATATACCATAATCCACGCTGCAAAAAATCTAGAGAAGGTTTGGCTATTTTAGAAAAGTCTAATAAAAAATTCGAAATAGTAAGGTACTTAGACGATATTCCATCAGCAGAAACGTTATCAGAGATGATTAAATTATTAGAGATCACTCCTATTCAACTAATTAGAAAAACAGAGTCAATTTGGAAAGAGCATTTTAAAGGAAAGGAACTGTCAGATGCTAAAATTATTGAAGCGATGATATCAAATCCTAAATTAATAGAGCGGCCAATTGTAATTAATAACAACAAAGCCGTTATTGGCCGACCTCCAGAAAATATTATTAGTATTCTTTAAATTATTTTCCTTTTAGTTTAACTTTTCTTTAACTAAAGAAAAGTTAAACTAAAAGGAAAATATAGAGTCTAAATAGAAAAACATCGAAATTTTGATTAAAAAATTTACTTTATTTATTTGTTGCTTTTTTACAATAGCAACACTGTTTTCTCAAAAATCAAATACCTCAAATTCGATTATAATTTCTGGTAAAGTTATAGATTCTAAAAGCAAACAACCCTTAGAATATGCCACAATTATTATAAAAAATACTGTTACCAAAGAGATTTCTGGAGGTGTAACAAACTTAGATGGTTCTTTTTCTATTGAAATACCAAAAGCAACCTATACTATAGATGTTGCTTTTATTTCCTTCCAATCTATAAAATTTCCAAAAGAAAATATTATTTCTGACAAAGACTTAGGAGTTATAAAATTATCTGAAGCCACGAATGGTTTGGATGAAATAGTTATTGTAGCAGAAAAGACTACTGTAGATATTCGTTTAGATAAAAAAATATTTAATATTGGTAAAGATTTATCTATTCGTGGTGGAAATGCAAGTGATGTTTTAGGTAATGTACCATCAGTGCAAGTAAGTGTTGAAGGAACTGTGAGCTTGCGCGGAAATGAAAATGTAACCATATTAATTGATGGAAGACCAAGTGCTTTGGTAGGGATGAATGGAGCTGAAGCATTAAGACAAATTCCTGCAGAAGCTATTGAAAAAGTAGAAGTTATTACTTCTCCATCTGCGAGATACGATGCAGAAGGCACTGCTGGGATTTTAAACATCATATTAAGAAAAAACAAATTAATAGGTTTTAATGGATCCTTACAACTAGATTTAGGTTTCCCTGCTAGAGCAGGAACTGCTTTTAATGCAAATTGGAGAACAGAGAAATGGAACCTTTTTACAAATACCGGTTTTCGATACAATGAAACTCCTGGAAATGCTTTTAGCGATTCAGACTTTTTTTCGAATACAGCACAAAATGCAAAAGTTATAGAAAATAGAAATTTCGGAAGGCTAGGAAGGTCTGCATTTACAAGTTTTGGTGCCGAATATTACCTTACTGAAAATTCTAGTATTATTGGAAATATTATTTTTAATGGAGGTAATGATGATGATGTAAACACAAATAAAATCGAGCGGTTTAATGTTTTAGGAGACTTAAATGAAGCTACTTTTAGAACTGAAAGCGAAAGTGAAAGTGAACAAAGAATTCAGTATACTTTAGATTATGTAAATAATTTTAATAATAATGGAAAAAAGCTCTCTATAAATGGGCAATACTCTACAGAAATAGAAGATATTTTAAATGATATTACAGAAATAGATACCCAAGTAAATTTATTGAATGATTTAGAGCAAGTACTTGAAAATCAAAATGAAAACAGCGGTTTATTACAAATTGATTATGTAAACTCCGTAGGTGAAAATATTCAATATGAAGCTGGCTATAGAGCAAATTATAGAGATATTTTTAATAGTTTCTACTTAGCCGAAAGAGAAGATTTTGAAAATAACGGGCCGCTTATTCCAGATACTGGCTTAAATAACTCTTTCAACTATGAAGAGCTTATAAACGCAGCATATGTGCAATATGGACAAAAATTTAATAGAATATCTCTATTAGTTGGTTTGCGCTATGAACATACCTCTCTTGAAATTGTTCAAGAAATAAGTACTACCAAAAATAAAATAAATTATGGAAAGTTATTTCCTACCATAAACCTTGGTTTTGAATTTAAAGACGGAGAAAATATTACTTTAGGATATAACAGAAGAATAAGAAGACCCAGAGGTAGAAGTTTAAATCCATTTCCAAGTAGATCCAGTGAAAGTAATGTCTACAGTGGTAATATAGATTTAAATCCTGTAATTACTGATGCCATAGATTTAGGATATTTAAAACGGTGGGATAAATTTACACTAAGTACATCTATTTATTATAATATTAGTAATGATAATTGGGAAAGAATTCAAGAGGATACAGGTATGCTGACAGATAATGGTGACCCAATTACAAAAAGGTTTCCTATTAATTTGTCTACACAAGAAAGAACAGGTCTGGAGCTTACACTAAATTATAAACCATTTAAAGTATGGAATATAAATAGTGATTTTAATTTATACGATGTTACTAGCAAAGGAGATTACACAAATACTAGCACTAATGTTACGCAAAATTTTGACTTTAAAAACACCTCTTATTTCATTCGATTGAATCAAAAAATCACCTTACCTGGTGCAGTAGATTTACAGATTAACACTAATTATAGTGGACCTTCGGAAAACGCACAGACTATAAGTAAAGGTGTCTTCAGTTTAAATATAGCTGCAAGTAAAGATTTATTTAATGAAAGAGCTTCTTTAAGTTTAAATTTTAGTGATGTTTTTAATACCAGAATCAGCCAGAGAAAAACAATAATTCCAGACTTCTTAGAACAGTATTCAGAATTCCAATGGAGAGAGCCTCAACTTAGAATAAGCTTCGTATACCGCTTCAATCAAAAAAAGAAAAAAGTAAACGGAGGAAGAGAAACAAATGGCGGTGAAAGTTTTGAGGGATAATCTAACTAGAACAAAAAACTCAAAAATATCATAATTTAACACCTAGTCTGAAACAAAAAAAACTCGATCAATGTATTGAACGAGTTTTTTTTATAAAATATATTTTAAGAAAACTACTTACCTTCGGCAGCTTGCTTTGCTTCTTTTTTTAATTTTAAATTCTCCCATATAGTTCCACCAATCCAATAAGGCACTACAAATGTTAATAAAAAGATTAACAACCAGAAACCAGCTGTAAAAACAAACATGAATAAAACCAATCCTGAAAATTGAGAAAAATCTAACATTATAATATTTTTAATAATTTATAAAGCAAAAATAAGACATATTTTCAAATTCTGCTATCTTAAACTAAAATTTTTCAATAGTATTTTATACTACTCGTTAATAACGAATCTGCTTAGTTTTTTGTAAATTTGTATATCTTAAAATTATACTCTTTTATTATGAAATATAGAATTGAAAAAGACACCATGGGGAATGTAGAAGTTCCTGCAGATAAATATTGGGGTGCACAAACAGAACGCTCGCGTAACAATTTTAAAATTGGTGCAGCAGCTTCAATGCCTTTAGAGATTGTGTATGGATTTGCTTATTTGAAAAAAGCTGCAGCGTATACAAATTGTAAATTAGGGGTATTAACATTAGAAAAAAGAGATTTAATAGCACAAGTTTGCGATGAAATTTTAGAAGGTAAACTAGATGACCAGTTTCCTTTAGTAATCTGGCAAACAGGCTCTGGAACGCAATCTAACATGAACGTAAATGAGGTTATTGCCAACAGAGCTCATGAAATTGCAGGTCATATAATTGGTGAAGGCGAAAAAACCATTCAACCAAATGATGATGTAAATAAATCGCAATCTTCCAATGATACGTTTCCAACAGGAATGCATATTGCTGCTTTTAAGAAAATTGTAGAAAATACAATTCCGGGGATTGAGCAATTAAGAGATACATTAAAAGCAAAATCAGAATCATTTAAAGACGTTGTTAAAATTGGAAGAACCCATTTAATGGATGCTACTCCTCTTACTTTAGGTCAGGAATTTTCTGGTTATGTAGCGCAATTAAACTTTGGATTAAAAGCATTAAATAATACTTTAGAACATTTAAGTCAACTAGCTCTTGGTGGAACTGCTGTAGGAACTGGATTAAATACACCTGCAGGCTATGATGTATTGGTTGCGAAATATATTGCAGAATTTACAGCGCTACCATTTATAACTGCAGAAAATAAATTTGAAGCTTTAGCAGCACATGATGCCCTTGTAGAAACACATGGTGCTTTAAAACAAGTAGCAGTCTCTTTGAATAAAATTGCTAATGATATTCGTATGATGGCTTCTGGACCAAGATCTGGAATTGGAGAATTAATTATTCCTGCAAATGAACCGGGAAGTTCTATTATGCCAGGAAAGGTAAATCCTACGCAAGCAGAGGCTATTACTATGGTTTGTGCTCAAGTTATGGGTAATGATGTTGCAGTAACTGTTGGTGGTACACAAGGGCATTACGAATTAAATGTTTTTAAACCAATGATGGCAGCAAATGTTTTACAATCTGCTCAATTAATTGGAGATGCTTGTGTATCTTTTGATGTAAACTGTGCTGCAGGTATTGAGCCTAATCATTCTAGAATTACAGAATTGGTAAACAATTCTTTAATGCTGGTAACTGCTTTAAATACCAAAATAGGGTATTATAAAGCTGCAGAAATAGCAAATACTGCCCATGAAAACGGCACAACATTAAAAATTGAAGCTGTCCGTTTAGGTTATGTTACCGCAGAAGAATATGACGAATGGGTAAAACCAGAAAACATGACTGGTAGCCTTTAAAAAATAAATACTTGGCTACACCAACTAAATATAAAATACTGAAGTTTATGACAAATCATAAAGAGTTTATGAGCACCGCAGTAAAGGCTGCTTTGCAAGGAATGAGTAATAATGAAGGTGGCCCTTTTGGTTGTATTATAGTAAAAAATGGCAAAGTTATTGGAAGTGGTAATAATAAAGTAACTTCTACCAATGACCCAACTGCCCATGCAGAAGTAACAGCAATCAGAGATGCCTGTAAAAATATAGGCTCTTTTCAATTAGATGGTTGTATTATTTATACTTCTTGTGAACCTTGCCCGATGTGTTTAGGAGCAATTTACTGGGC